>QFCE01002693.1_pt1 | contig 146292 bp, 140 predicted proteins | sample 5346091 | NCBI WGS metagenome assembly QFCE01 (sample SAMN09062252, study PRJNA434731) | Human gut metagenome, whole genome shotgun sequencing project. | isolation source: stool timepoint A chromium assembly | host: Homo sapiens | collected 2015
CTTACTGCAAGGCAGCTTATATTTTCCATTGCAAGCGTAGTGGTCGGTGGCGGTATCGCCTTCTTCTTTACAAGTATATCGGTCTTACGGGTTCTGCTTATGTGGCAATTCCCTGTGTGGCACCGATTGCACTTGGTGGTTTCTATTCCTTTAACGGGATGAATTTCTACGAGTATATGGGAAAGAAACTGCATTTTATGTTTGGCAACAGGGCGCTTACCTATGTATCAACAGAGGGAGAACCTGCAATAAAGCAGTTAGAAGCAGAACAGAATGAACAGGTAAAGAAGAAAGGCAGAAAGGCAGAACAGGAGACTGTAACAGCTGATTCGGCTGTAAAGAAGCAGGAGGAGTTTGAAGCAATGAAGAAAAAGACGAGAAACATGCTGCTTGGACTTGTCGCAGTCATTGTGGCGGCAGTAGCAGGCATTGCAGCATATAAGGCAATGCATTAGAAACGAATAGTATCTGACCGAAAGGTCGGGAACACAGCCCGCAGGGTGAAGTTCCCGGCGGGCTTTCATTATAAGAAAGCGAGGTTAGAGACATGGGTTTATTTACAGACGGATTTAAGTTATTAAAGAAGGCGAGTGAGCCTTTGTATAAGACACCTAAATCCATTCAGGAAACCATAGAGATTATGGCGGTGGCTGAAAACGGCATTTTTGAAGTAAGCAAAAATAAGTATTCCAAATGCTACCGCTTTTGCGACATCAATTACACAACAGCAACGGAGGATGAGCAGATCGGCATATTTGAGAGATACTGCAAGTTCTTAAATTCGCTGGACTGTAATTATAAGATTACGATCAACAATAAGAATAAAAACATGGATGAACTCCGTGACAAGGTTCTGATTGCTGAGAAAAACGATGGCTTCAATAATTATAGAAGAATCTACAATGACATCATTGAGGAGAAGATTATTGAGGGCAGACAGGGGATTGAGCAGGAGAGATATCTGACGATCATGATTGAGAGGAAGAACTTTGAGGAGGCGAAGGCACAGTTTGCAACCCTTGAGGCAACGATACACAAGGCTTTCATTGAGCTTGGTGCGGAGATTGTACCACTTAATGGCAATGAGAGACTGAAAGTGCTCTATGACTATTATCATCTTGGAGATGAGGGCAGTTTTGATTTTGATATCAAAAAGGCAAAGAAGGTCGGGGCAGATTTTAGAAATGATCTGTGCAATGGGATGGTGAAATATTTCCCTGACCATTTTGAGGATGAGAGTAAATTCTGCAAGGCACTTTTTATCAAAAAGTATCCGAGCAGTTTGTCAGACAGATTCATCAATGAGATCACTTCCCTTCCGGTTCATTCCATCACGAGCATTGATGTGGTGCCTGTGCCAAAGGATCTGACTACAAAGGTGCTTCAGAAGAAATACCTTGGTATTGAGTCGGATATCATTAAGCAGCAGAGAGTCCGTAATAAGAATAACGACTTTTCTACTGAAATCTCATATGCCAAGAGAACGGAGAAAAAGGAGATTGAGGAAATCATGGATGATGTCCGTGAGAATGACCAGTGCCTTTTCTTCGTGGGAGTAACTATTATTCTTATGGCAGAAAGCAAGAAGGAGCTTGAGAGTGTATGTGAGACTGTGGAGACTATCGGAAAGCGTAACAGCTGCACGATTGATACACACTACTTAAAGCAGATGGAAGCTCTCAACACAGCACTTCCGATTGGTGTAAGACAGGTGGAGACAATGCGTACCCTTCTTACCCAGTCACTTGCTGTACTTATGCCATTTAATGTGCAGGAGCTTAATGATAGCACGGGCAATTACTATGGTATCAACCAGATCAGCAAGAATGTGAATATCGGTAACAGAAAGAAGCTCATCAACGGAAATGGCTTTGTATTTGGTGTGCCGGGTTCTGGTAAATCCTTCTTCTGTAAGATGGAGATGGGCAGCGTATTCTTGTCGGGAGATGATGAGATAATCGTCATAGATCCAATGAACGAATACTTTGATATTGCCGAGACTTATGGCGGAACTGTAGTAAATATGTCTACCTACACGGATAACTATGTGAATCCGCTGGAGATGGATGTATGGAGCCTTGATCCAAATGATTCCAAGGGAATGGTAAGAGAAAAGGGCGAGTTCATGCTTGGTCTTTGTGAGCAGTGTATCGGAGACAGCTTAAATTCAAGACAGAAATCAATCATTGACCGCTGTGTGAGAAAGCTGTATATCGACATTGCAAGAAGCAAAGAGAAGTATATCCCGGTGATGAGTGATTTCTACGATATCCTTATGGCACAGCCGGAGGACGAGGCAAAGGACATTGCATTGTCACTAGAGCTTTTCGTAAATGGTTCACTTAATATCTTCAATCATCAGACAAATGTGGATGTGGATAACAGATTCACAGTATATGGCATCAGGGACTTAGGTACGGAGCTTAGTCCTATCACAATGCTTGTCATGATGGAGTCTATTCAGAACAGGATTGTTGAGAATGGCAAGAGAGGCAAGGCAACATGGCTGTATATTGATGAGTTTCACGTCCTGCTTAATTCCGAGTATTCTGCAAAATATCTGCAGCAGCTCTGGAAGAAAGTAAGAAAGCAGGGAGGACTTTGTACCGGTATCACGCAGAACGTAGTCGATCTGTTGCAGAACTACACAGCAACCACAATGCTTGCAAACTCTGAGTTTGTGGCACTCTTAAAGCAGGCGAATACAGACAGTTCCAAGATGGCGGAGGTTATCGGAGTATCAGAGGCACAGCTTCGTTTCGTAACCAATACAGCATCCGGAATGGGACTTATTAAGTGTGGTTCTGTGGTGATTCCGTTTGACAATCAGATTAGTAAAGATACAGATCTTTACAGACTGTATAACACAAATATCCACGAGAAGATTGCGGAGCAGAAGAAAAAAGAGGCAATGTCGTAAGGATAACAGATGAAATTTATATGATTCTATGGTATAATCAAGAGGTCGGATGTAAGTCCGGCCTTGATGATTATGAATAAGGTATTACCTATGTTTAAGAAGAAACCACAAAGACCCAAATATGACAAGACGAACAAAAAGGCAGTTCTTAAATGTAGCATTTGTACTGGAGAACAGGTGGCTGGGTTTAAGGATATATATACCGGACACTTTGACGAGATTATGCTGATTCGTGACACAGCTGATTTGGATACATTTATGGAAATGTATGATGTGGCAACGATTTCTAAGGAATATTAGTAATCATTAAGGGATGGAAAATTTGAAGTTGACAAAGGAGTTGAGCTGATATGAAAAAGAAAATCATCATATTGCTGTCTGTTGTGATAATTCTTTTGATGGGCATTGTTGTATGGTTTAATATTCCACTCGACTTGATGGACTTAGACCCTGATGAGGTCATGGAAATAGTTGTTTTCAATGGCAATAGCGGAAACGCAACACATATTACCGACAAAGAGCAGATTCAGCATATTGTCGAAAATTTGAATGGTGTCGAAGTAAAGCGGTCAAAGCCATCTTTGGGTTATATGGGATATAGTTTTAAAGTTACTATTTATTTGTCTGATGGCAACGAGGCAGGCGATTGGAATAATTTTATTATCAATTCAGATGATACAATTAGAAAAGATCCATTTTTCTATTCTGTTACAAAGGGAAATATTGATTACAGCTATATTGAAGGTATCGTAGAATAACAAAAATTCCAGACTTCTGGTGAGTCTGGAACACGTGAAGCTTTGAATTTCCCGAATTTCTTAATACATTTTTGAACTGAAAAACTTGATTGAAACCGTTGGTTGACACATTTCCAAGCATAGGTGGTGGTAATGCAACTATAAAAGATGCTATGATTTTGTCAAAAGGAAAGGAGAACTGACAATGAATATAGCAGACAGAATACAATATTTACGAAAACAAAAAGGATATTCGCAGGAGGAACTTGCTGATAAGGTTGGTGTATCAAGACAGGCTGTATCAAAATGGGAAAGTGAACAAAGCACACCAGATTTAGAAAAAGTAATCGCTATGAGCGAACTTTTTGAAGTCACAACGGATTATATTCTTAAAGGAATAGAACCAGTATCAACAACGAATAGAAAGACTGTTAAGACGTTGTACTGGGGGTTTGTTTTAATATTTGCAACCATAGCAGGAATATGGTCTTTTGCTGCAAACCGATTTAATTATGATGAAATTATTATGATTATTTTAGCAGGCGGCGTAGTTGGTTTAGGAATGGCTCTAATTGTTCAGGTAATCGGCAGTATAGTTTCAAACAAAAAACAATAATAAAAGTGAAACTTTCAGTTCTACGGAGCTTTTAAAATTGAATATTGGATGATTTTACATAGCCGTTAAGGAGTAATTAAGCTCCTTAGCGGCTTATTTTATTTCACGATAGGAGGTGAGGAAAATGAAAATTAAAAAGCTGGATGACAAGCCAATGGTCATTCACACCAAGGAGAAAGCCAAGATTCATGCCCATGAACCAAAGGGAGCCAAGATTAAAGGCAGCAACATCTATACAGTAGAGAGAGGTCCTAAGACTATCGGTGCAAAGGTATCTGATGATAAAAAGAAGTCTTATCGCAAGAGCACCATTCATCAGTCAGAGTCGAAGAATAAGGGACTATCAAGATTCAAGCGAAAAATTAAAGAATCCAACACTTCAATCAAGACCAAGAATACCAATCTTCACATTGCAGGAAGAACTGGAGCACTTGCAGCCGGAGCAGTTACAGAGCAGGTAGATGGAGGACAGGAAGTATCACAGGCGGCTTATCTTGCATATGAGGCAAGCCGTCCTGTTACCGGAACTGCTTCTAAGGGTGCAGCACTTTTCAGGAAAAAGGCGGCAGCCGAGGCAAAGAAGCGTATCAAGAAGGTAGAGGCAGGAAAGAAGCTGGCAAAAAAGACAGCAAAGAAAACTGCCAAAGATACTGCCAAGGCTGTAGCTAAAGAGACAGCAAAAGAAACCGCCAAGACTACTGCCAAGGTTGCAGCGAAAACTGCTACAAAGACAGCTGCTACAGCGGCAGGAACAGCGGTTGCACCGGGAGTTGGTACTGCAATCGGCATGGCAGCCGGATATGCTGCAGGTGTGTCCATAGAGGTCAAGGATGAAAAGATGACCAACCGGAGCAGGAAGATAAAATTCTTTCTGGATAAGATGAAAGCACAGGAGAATCAGACGGACAGCGTGGCAAAGCTGGTAAAGGATCTGATTGTGCGAAAAGCGATTACATGGGTAAAGGCAGCGGCACCGGTTGTCGGACTGGTGCTTTTGTTACTTGTTCTTGTAGTTGCCATGATTGCTGTTCCGGTTATTGCGGCGATAGCAATCCTTTACAATTCTCCATTTGCTTTATTCCTGCCACCACTTGAATCAGGAGATACCGTGCAGACAGTAACGAGTGCTTATGTGCAGGAGTTTAACCGGGATGTGAACACGAAAGTGAATGAGCATACCGGATATGACCTTGGAGAGCTTGTATATGTGGATTATGAAGGTATGGAAGAAAACCCAAGCAATTACTATGACATCATGGCAGTCTATATGGTCAAGCATGGTGTCGGAGATACTGCAACAGTCATGAATGACACTTCAAAAGGCTGGCTGCAGGCAGTAGTAAATGATATGTGTTCGTACACCACAAGCACAGGAACAAAGGATGTGGAAGAAACAGATGCAGACGGTAATGTAACGACTGTCACGAAGTCTGTTCTGTATGTGAATGTCACACTGAAATCGTACAGAGATATGATTTCGGTCTATGGATTTAATTCTGATCAGGTGGAAATGCTTGAGCAGATCATGAGTCCGGAGTTTATGGGACAGCTTGGATATGCCGGAAGCGGAAGTGGCGGTGGAGGTGGAAGTCCGGGAGTAAGTTCCATGACTGAGGATGAAATCAATGCCATCCTAAACGAAATTACAGACAGCAGGCAGAAAACAGTCTGCTCCTATGCACTTCACAGAGTTGGCTTCCCATATAGTCAGGATTTAAGAGACAGCGGTAACTATTATGACTGCAGCTCCTTAGCCTATTATTCGTGGAAAGATGCAGGCGTGGATATTAGTCATGGTGGAGCAACCACAGCAGCTGCGGAGGCACAGGGACTGGATGAAGCCGGAAAGACAGTCTCCTTTGATGAGTTACAGCCGGGAGACCTTATCTTTTATAGTTTTACAAGCAACGGAAGATATAAGAACATCAGCCATGTGGCAGTATACGTCGGAAATGGCAAGGTGGTAGAGGCACTTAATGAAAATCTTGGTGTGGTTTACCGGGATGTGGCAAGCACAGGAAAGATTGTTGTGATAGGAAGACCATAACAGGAAATTTACAGAGAGGGCATAGTCCCTCTCTGAGACTGGAGGTAAGAATGGATTTAAAAGATATGATACTGGTAATAGAAAACGACAGGGGAACAGAGACAAATATGCTGATGACTCTGGATGATTATAAGAGTTTTATAGCAATTGATGACCTGTCAGAGCTTGCAGACAATTTGTTGCAGTTGGGAAGGACACTTGGTGAAGCAGATAACTTCGCAGAGTATTACAGAGCACCAAATGTTACTGTATTTGCAAGGTTCTGTAAGGATGATGTTCAACTGGGACATTTCCTGCAGGGACTTTACAATGATTCAAAGCAAATTAGATTTGATAAGGAATTAAGCTCGCCGGAGTGCCTGACAAAGATGAAAGAACTTGCAATGACGGATAAAGGCTGGATAGATGATTTTATCCTGCATTATGAGAAGAATGACAGAACCTTTGAGAGAGGACAGACATTTCATAACTTCAATGACCATGATTACATGGTGCTTGAAGCATTATCACCAAGAAATCTTGTGGTGATGGATATGAAGTCAGGTTCTCTTACAATCGCCTTTGGTGCAACAGAGTATAAGCGTTATCCGAAGGATGAGAAGCCTACAAAGGACAATACCACAATCGGGGTATCGTGGGAGCATGGCATTTATCTGGGTTCCACACTCTCAACCACGAATTTCAAGGCATACAAGAGGGAGTATGGCACACCGGAAAAGATAGAGGATATCTATGATTACAGGGCAAAGCTAAAGCAGAAGTTCTATTTTTATCAGGATATGTCAAAGGACGATGATGTGCCAAAGAAGCTGCAGAATGACTTCCTTCACCAGATGTATGAGGATTTCGGAACGATTGAAGAGGACTGTTTTTACGACAGGCTGGAAGATGGAAAGTACGATGAGGGCTTTAAGGAAAGACAGGTAAAGGAAGAAAAGAGCCGGTGATGAGATTTTTACGGGAGGCGATATCATATGGAACAGGAATTTAATGTTGAGATAAAAGAAGTGCTTTCACGAGTACAGAAAGTAAAGGCAGAGTCGCTTGACGATGCCATCAATAAGGCAATGGATATGTATTATGCAGAGCAGATAGTCCTTGGAGCAGAGGACATGAAGGGAGTTGATTTTGCACCTATCAGCGAAAGTCAGCTCCCTTCTTCATTAAAAGAAAACGGAGGAAGAGCAAGATGAAAAGTGATTCAACAACAGTAATTAAGAACATGGAGTTTTTAGTAAAGGAACTTCATAAGGAGTGGGACAGATCGGGTGCTTCTAAGGCATCCGTTATTATTTCCCTTGAGGAAGTAGATGGTATCAATGATAAGTTAAAAGAGATTATCTATCAGACACAGAAGTCAGTCGATGAGGATGAGCTGACCTTTAAACAGAGCATTGCAAAGTCCAAGGAGTGCTATGTGCTTCTTCGTGTGGTGCGTAAGATTGCAAAGAAAAAGGATAAATGCGAAAAACAGGCAATCGACAATGAATTTGCAATCGAGCTGGATAAGGATGAGTTAAAGCTATTTAAAGGATTGTTTGCAGAGATGTTTAAGTAGAGGAGGACAAAGGTATGGGCGTTGATATGAAGGTCAAAGCGATATACGATTCTGAAATTGGTAACATCACCAGATCAGAAAAGAACTGGAAGGATGTGTTAAAGGTCGCAGGTCAGTTATACCGCTATGAATTTGACAATATCGTTATGGTAACAGCTCAGAGACCTCCGGAAAAAAGCACACTCATGGCAGATTATGATACCTGGAAAAAGGTGGGAAGATATGTAAAGCGTGGTGCGAAAGGCTGCGCTATCTTCCCGTCGAGGGCACTGAATCCACGCATGAGGTATATCTTTGATATCAGTGATACCGGAGGGAAAAATGTCAAACTGACATGGGACCTTGAGGGAGAAAATCTTAAGGATTATCTGGATTTTCTTGTGTCAGAAGGTCAGATTGAGCAGTACGATAACAGCGACAGGGAGTCTCTAAAAAATATATTAAAACAGTTTACAGGAACAGATGTTTGGCTTATAATAAAAGAAGAGTTCGGAGACCGAATGACCGAGCTTATGCAGCTATCAGGTAGTGTGATAAAGGAAGAAAGTAAGAAACGCAATGGCTTACAGCAGGAAATGGACATGGAGCAGCTTGTATATACAAGTGTCATGTATGCTGTAGGGACGAGATGCGGATTTGACTTATCTGTGCAAGAACAGGATTTTAGTCAGATCGTAAATATCAAAGACGAAGAGATCATTTACCGTCTTGGTTCCATTGTATGCGATGTCTCCTGTAGTGTTCTTAGAGAATTTAGTCGTAACTTAAAGGCAATCGAGAGCGAAAGGAGAATTGGATATGTTAGAAGAAATGACTTACAAGGAAGTGGACGGACTGCTTTATCCGCAGATAGAGATGCCGGACGAGACGGAGGATCTCACGAAGCTGGGCAAATACGGAAGGATGGCGATGAACTATCTAAAGGAGAACGAGCCGGCAAGATACAAGACGCTGATGAGATTCGGGAAGATGTACGAGAAGATGTCAGCGGTAGAGGAGGAAGCGAACCAGCTGTACGACCAGCTGGAGATGCAGTATCTGGCGAAGCACAAGCCACAGAATCCGTCATCGACAATGGAGATGTGGAAGATAAGAGAGCAGGCGAAGATGCAGGCAGAGGAAGTGGTACTGAATCAGATAGTGATGCGATTCCACTAGAATCAGATGATACAGAACTGAATAGGGAACTTGATGAAATCAATTCATTGGGTGTTAGTAAGGAAGCCGAATATACACAGGCTTCCTTTTTTTTCGACCAGAACGGGCAGGCAAGCATTGGCACCATTCATACTGAGGACGAAAACAATAATCAGTTTATGCGTCAGTTCGAGCAGGACAGAAAAGCTGCATTAGCAGGTAAATACAATTATCTGAATCCCAAAAAGTCTGCAACAGTACCAGGTGAGTATATCAAACAGGTGCTTATGAGAGGTACAGGCTTTGTCGGTGGCAAGGGCAGGGTATGCAAGATTTTTGAAACAGAGATTGATGCAGGAACCAGGGCAAAGCGTATCAAAGCAGAGTATGGTCAGGGAGGTGCAGGCTGGCCGGTTGACGGACTAGGGCTGCACGGATATGACACATTTCATGGGAATGGACTGCGTTTTCAGTGGCGAGATGAGGATGGAGAGGTTGAAGGATATGTTTCGTGGAAAGATATCGAAAAAGAGCTTGGTGTCCTTATTCTTACAGGGGAATACCAGTCTGAGACACCTCGTATTGATGAGCTTGCGATGGACGGACTCCGTGAGGATGATGAGGTTATTGATGCCGAATATCGGGAAGTGGAACCGGAAGAGGCAGAATCAGAGATTGATGATTATGCAATCCCTGATGAGCCGGAGAGCTATGCTTCTAACCGAACTGTAAAAGTAGCAAATTCGCATGAAGATGCACATGAGGAAAGTAATGAAGCGTATGTATCTGCATATGGCATGACACCACAGGAAACTGCCGATGAAGACCGCATGATAACACAGGCAGAATATGGTGCAGAGATAGAAGCTGAAACATCAGAAAAAGATCCGTCAGAGCTTCAGTATATTACACCGATTGATTATGCCAAGCGTATTGCAGAGCTTGATGAAGACCTGCGTGATGCGGCGGAGATTCTGGTGACAGATTGTAGCTGCTACACTCCATTTAGGGCATTCCTTATGGATGTGGTGCAGTCTGATTTTGCATTTATGCCCAATAAACTTGACCTTATCAGGGATATAGCATTAGGTACAGACAATGCGGAAAGAAAGGCATATTCCAACAATAAGTATGGTCTTGTGGAGTACTCAATCAGAAGCGGATATGTGAAGTTCAGCTATAAGAACAGGAATGGTGTGCGTAAGGAAGGTGCACTCGACTGGCGTGAGGTATATGAAATCCTCTCATATATGGTGAAACAGCCATTTTACTGCGGAGAAGACCAGAAGAAATATTATCAGGAGACTAAGCAGAAGGCTGACAGGAATAAGATGAATCCGGTCTATAAGAGATTCTTTGACATCGAGGATAGTGTAAAAGCCAATCGTCTTGAAACCAGGGAAAGAGCAATAGCGAATGGCTGGGATACCAAGATTGATGGGACTGGACATGTGGTTTCAGATGATGCAGTATCAGTATCTGTGGATGATATTCAGGCTGATACAGAATCACAGGAAACTGTAGATTTTACACCAAAGCAGGAACCAGTACAGCAAGTAGAAAGTCTTGAAAATGAGAAGAATGTTGCCGGGCAGACGAAACACAATTTCCACTATAACCTCTGGGAAATGGAAAAAGGCGGTGCTAAGACCAGATACCAGTGGAATATGGATGCAATCCGCACTCTAAAGCAGATTGAATCAGAAAACAGGCTTGCCACACCGGGGGAGCAGAAAGTTCTGTCGAAGTTTGTCGGATGGGGCGGACTGTCACAGGCATTTGACGAGGAAAACGCAGGTTGGAGCAAAGAGTATGCAGAGCTTAAAGAACTTTTATCTGATGAGGAATACAGTGCGGCAAGGGCAACAGTAAATAACGCCTTTTATACTTCACCGGAGATTGCCATGTGCATGAATTCGGCACTTGTCCAGTTTGGTTTTAGAGGCGGCAATGTATTAGAGCCATCCATGGGTATCGGTAACTTTTTTGGAAGTATGCCGGAAACAATGCATGAAGCAAAGCTGTATGGAGTGGAGCTTGACAGCATTTCGGGAAGAATCGCAAAGCAGCTTTATCAGAATGCCAATATCAGTATTACAGGATTTGAGAATACCACATATCCGGATAACTTTTTTGATGTGGTTGTCGGAAATGTGCCATTTGGAGATTATAAGGTATTTGATCCGAAGTACAACAAGTATAACTTCCGTATTCACGATTATTTCCTTGCAAAAGCACTTGACCAGGTAAGACCGGGAGGCATGGTTGCAGTAATCACCACAAAAGGAACACTTGATAAGGCAAATCCTACTATCCGAAAGTATCTGGCTGAAAGGGCAGAGCTTGTGGGAGCAGTAAGACTTCCGAATACTGCATTTAAAGATAATGCAGGAACCGAAGTGACAGCAGATATCCTGTTTTTGCAGAAGAGGGAGAGAAAGATTGATATTGAGCCTGACTGGGTGCACCTTGGTGTAAATGAGAATGGCATTGCTGTCAACTCTTATTTTGCGGAACATCCGGAAATGATACTTGGTCACATGGAATATGACACAAGAATCTACGGACAGGACAGCAGATATACAGTCTGTGTCAATGATGATGAGAATTTCAACATGTATGAAACACTCAATAATGCGATTCACAGTATCAAGGCACAGATGACAGATTTTGAGCGTATTTCCAACGAGGCAGAACAGAGTGAGGAAGTCATCCCGGCTGATCCGGATGTGAGAAACTACACTTACACATTTTTTGAAGGAAAGCTCTATTACAGGGAAAATTCCGAGATGGTAAGAAAAGAAGTATCACAGACTGCCGAGGAGCGAATCCGAAGCCTTGATGAAATCAGACAGATAACAAGAGAGCTGATTGATATCCAGATGGATGGCTGCAGCGAGGAGGAGCTTTCTGATAAACAGAGACTTCTTAATGTAAAATATGATGCTTTTATAAAGCAGTATGGAGCCATTACTTCAAAAGCAAACAGAATCGCATTCAGGGATGACAGCGATTACCCACTTCTTTGTAGTCTTGAAGAAGTAAATGAAGACGGGGAGGTGAAAAAAGCGGATATGTTTTATAAGCAGACGATTAAGGCAAAGACTGTCATAGACAGGGTTGAGACTGCTGTGGAAGCATTAAATGTATCCGTCAATGAATTTGGATATGTAAATCTTGCCTATATGCTTTCTATCTATGAGCCGGATATTACAAATGCAAAGGAAGAACTTGCAGAAAAGTCTGGACAGACAGTGGATGAGATAACTCTAAGTGACGATGCTTTGGCAGAGCTTAGAAGGGCAGTTCTTGTGGAAGAACTGGATGGACTGATTTTCCTTAATCCCGACCGCTACAACGAGAACAATCCCGATATCGGCTGGGAGACAGCAGACGAGTATCTTTCCGGAAATGTGAGAGACAAGCTTCGTGTAGCAAAGGCTATGGCAGCGGATACAGACAATCCACAGGCAGAAAGATTTGCAGGCAATGTGGCAGCACTTGAAAAGGTGCAGCCGGAGTGGATTGAAGCCTCGGATATTGATGTAAAGATTGGCACGACATGGATTGAGCCGCTTGATTATGAGCAGTTTATCTATGAGCTTCTCAATACACCAAGAAGAGCAAGGGCAGTCAGAAGCCAGTTTTACAATACAGGCATTCAGGTACACTTAAATAAGATGAGCATGGAATGGTTCATCGAGAATAAGAGCATGGATAAGCATTCAGTGGCAGCTACTAAGACCTATGGTACAAGCCGCATGGATGCTTATTCTATTTTTGAGGATACGCTGAATCTTAAAACTGTAACAGTCAGGGACAGGATTGATGACGGAGATGGCAAATATCATTATGAAGTCAATAAGAATGAGACAATGCTTGCAAGGGAAAAACAGAACATGATCAAGGAAAAGTTCAAGGAATGGCTGTTTTCAGAGCCGGAACGCAGACAGAAATATGTGGAGTATTATAACGAGACATTCAATAATATCCGCCTGCGTGAGTATGACGGAAGCCACTTACAGTTTCCGGGAATGAATCCTGCGATTGAGCTAAAGCCTCATCAGAAGAATGCGGTGGCAAGAATCCTTCTCGGAGGAAACACACTGCTTGCACACTGTGTCGGTGCCGGAAAGTCCTTTGAGATGATGGCTGCCTGCATGGAGCAGAAGAGACTTGGACTTGCCAATAAGACAATCATGGTTGTTCCAAAGCCACTTATCGGGCAGACTGCATCAGAGTTTTTAAGGCTTTATCCGTCAGCAAATATCTTAGTTGCCACAGAGCGTGATTTTGAAAAGAGCCGTAGAAAGCAGTTTGTATCAAGGATTGCAACAGGTGACTATGACTGTATTATCATGTCACACTCGCAGTTTGAGAAAATCCCAATCTCCGCAGAGAGAAAGGAGCGGATGCTTAACGAGCAGATTGATGAAATCAGCTATGCGATTGATGAGATGAAGGAGCGTAATGGAGAAAGATGGACTGTAAAACAGATGGAAAGCCAGAAGAAAAAGCTGGAGGAACAGCTGAAATCTCTATCTGATGAGAGCAGGAAGGATGACCTCATTACCTTTGAGGAGCTTGGTGTAGATTCTATCATGGTAGACGAGGCACATAATTTTAAGAACCTTGCAATTTTTTCCAAGATGAATAATGTGTCAGGTATCAGCAGCAGCGGAGCTAAGAAGTCAACGGATATGCAGCTTAAATGCCAGTACCTGTCAGAGATAAATGATGGCAGAGGCATTGTATTTGCAACAGGTACACCAATATCCAATACCATGTGTGAGATGTATGTCATGCAGCTTTACTTACAGAAAGCGGCACTTGAAGAGATGGGGATTTATCACTTTGATTCATGGGCAGCAAACTTTGGTGAAGTGATAACAGCACTGGAGCTTACTGTAGAGGGAAGCGGATTCCGTTTTAAGAGCAGATTTAATAAGTTCACAAACTTGCCGGAGCTTATGAATATCTTCCGTGAGGTAGCAGATGTGCAGACAGCAGATATGCTTGACCTTGATGTGCCAGCACTTCGTGGAGGCAAGCCTATTATTGTGGAGTCGGAGCCTGACTGGTATGTAAAACAGGTCATGGAAGACTTTGTTGTGAGGGCAGAGCGTATCAGAGACGGTGGAGTAGATCCAAGAGAGGATAACTTCTTAAAGATTACCCATGAGGCGAGATTACTCGGAACGGATGCAAGGCTGATTGATAAGGATGCACCAAATAATCCGGATGGAAAGCTCAATAAGGTAGCGGAGAATGTCTGGAAAGAATATGAGAAAGGAAATGCCAACGGTCATATAGGCTGCCAGCTTATTTTTTCGGACATCGGCACACCGGGACCGGATAAAGACTTTACCATCTATGATTATCTGAAGGAAACACTTATCCAGTATGGTATTCCGGCAGATGAGATAGCTTTTATCCATGATGCCAAGACAGATGCACAGAGGGATGCACTTTTTAAGGAGATGAGGACAGGTAAAAAGAAAGTTCTTATCGGTTCAACAGATAAGTGTGGAACAGGTGTCAATGTGCAGACACACCTTGTAGCAATGCATCATGTGGATTGTCCGTGGAAGCCTTCTTCTATTGAACAGAGGGAAGGACGAGGCATACGACAGGGCAACGAAAATGAAGAGGTGGCAATCTACAGATATGTCACCAAAGGAACCTTTGATGCATACAACTGGTCACTTGTCGAAAATAAGCAGCGTTTCATCAGTCAGGTCATGACAAGCAAGGCTGTAAGCCGAAGCTGCGAGGATATCGACGAGGCTACACTTTCATATGCAGAGATCAAGGCGGTTGCTACAGGTAATCCTTTGATCAAGGAAAAGATGGAGATTGACAATGATGTCCAGAGATTAAAGCTCTTAAAGGCATCCTATGACAATCAGAGATATGGCTTGCAGGATAACTTTATGATTAAGTACCCGAAGCTCATTAAGACAGCAACAGAAAAGCTTGCCAATGTCCGTGAGGATGTAAAGGCAAGGGATAAGGAGCTGATTGATAATCCGGAATTTGCCATTACCATAGGCAAAGCAACCTATACTGAGCGTGTGGATGGTGGAACGATGATGCTTGAAGAAATCAGCAAGTGTAAGACCGGAGAGACAACTGCAATCGGTAAATTCCATGGATTTGAGCTGCTTGTGGAAAAGAACTTCCTTGGCATCAATTATATGGTGCTTCGTGGAAAGACAGAGTATAAAGCAGAGCTTTCCACCAGTCCGGTCGGCAGTATGGTGAAGCTTGAAAACCTGTTCAATGGACTCCATGAGAACATTGATTTCTTAGAAAAGAAGATTGAGCAGTACCAGAATGACCTTGAAGCATCAAAGACTGAGTATGACAAGCCATTTGCGTACAGCAAGGAGCTGGAAGAAAAACTGGCAAGGCAGTGTGAATTGAATGCCCAGCTTGACCTTGAGAACGCAAAGGCTGTGGATGCAGACCTGAGCGGACCAGAGGAAGAAAGAGAAGCTGATGACAGAATTGAATCTGCAGCAATTGTAGCAGAAGATAAAGGTGTTTATCCAGCCGACAGAGAGGGCAGAACACGATAGGAGAGTGAATAATATGAGCATAAGAAAGGTGGTCGCAGGACTACTGATTACAGCAGGGATTGCCATTATGGCAGTCCCTTTTTCTGGCGGGCAACCGGAGAAAAACAGACAGAACAGCTCATAAGTGAATTTGAGCAGACATTGGAGGCTGATTACGATGAAGAAACAGATGTGGAGGAAGAGCAAACCTCCATTAGTGAAGAGGATGAAGCCATTCTTAAAGAAGGCGGTGTTATCGGTATCATTGAGATACCGGGCTTAGATATCAGGTGTCCGGTAATGGAAGGAACCATGCGTTTTGTGGTCAGATGCATTTATAAGGAGGTGGTGATGGATGAATAAGAGATACCGGTTAGGTGAGATAGAAGAGGCAGTGGCAGAAATGGAAGAGCTAATTGACATCGAGGATGATATTGCTGAGATTGATGATGACTTTCAGATAGTCGTAAGCGGCTGGTCTGTATATGTCGAAAGCATAAATCTGACACTCAGACAGGGAATAGCCTGTGTATGGGATGCGGAGGAAGGATTATTTATGCCTGATTTTGATGTGACTATCGTGTATGAGGGGAACATTGAAACACAGGAGTGGCTCTATTACGAGCAGGACGGAATGGTCGTTACACTTGGCAACTGGCTTAATGGCAGATTGTCTTGTGAACAGATAGAACAGCTTTGGTGTGAGCTTATCATACCGGAGCAAAACAAAGAACAAAAAGAAAGAGAGGAATAGCATATGAAGTATTCAATTAAAGTAAACGAAGTAAGAGCAAAAGAGGGCAGCAACATCAAAGGATTTGCAACAGTAGTATTCGGTGATTCATTTAAGATTACCAATATTGCAATCCTTGAGAATAAGGACAAGGGAGAGCTTTTTGTTTCAATGCCTAGATACCGCTCCAATGAGCGTGATGAAAGCAATGGTGTGATTTATAAGGATGTGTGCAATCCTATCACAGCAGAGTTTCGTGAGGAACTCTATACCAATATCCTTGATGCCTATGCAAGAATCAAGGAACCAGAGAAAGAGGAGACACAGAAGCAGGACAGAACACGTGAAATGCCTGAGTTTTCCGTAACTGTGACACCTTATGAGAGGGAAGGTAGTAACATCAAGGGACTTGCACGCATTTATTTTGAAAACAGTTTCATCGTAAATAATATCAATATCGTGCAGGGTAAAGAGAAAATCTTTGTATCAATGCCTTCTTATAAGACAAAGCAGGTGGATGAGCAGGGCAAGCCAATCTATCAGGATGTCTGCTATCCGGTCACAAAGGATTTCAGAGAAAGACTCTACAATGAGATTATCTCGGAATATGAGAAAGCAAAGGATAAGAGCAACGAAAAGGCAAGAGAGAGTGCAGAGAAACATCATGGCAATCCCGATAAAGAGAAGGACAAAGAGGCAACGCCCTTTCGATAATCAGTAATCAGAGTACAGGGGCGGCCAAGGCTGCCCCATTTACAGAATGGAGGAAACAGAATGGATATGGAAGCAGGAAAAACACTTACCAATGAGGAGGTCATAAGAGAACTTCTCGAACTATTAAAGAAAAATGCCATGAAAGAGCAGGCAAATGATGTATTTGAGATATGCAGCTATGTGGATGTACTGGAGAAAAAGATTGATTCCATGACGGAAGAACTCACCAATCAGATATACCGAACCAGGGAAAACAGGCTCTATTGCAAGGAGCATGGGATCCGGTTATCAGGTCCAAAACTGGGCAGACCAAGTGCTACAGCAAAAGTTGATAAAAAACAAGAATATCAGGATAATACCGATAGAATCGAAGTGGAGCGCACCTTCAGACTGAGCAAACGCTGCTATGGTATGAGCTGCATTACCACAAAACTGGAAGAAACGCAGTTGACTTCTATCGCATTATCAGTATTCGTGACGAATCTGTTCAGGATTCAGAGGCGAATACTTTGTGCTCTTTTGCATCTGTTCCAATTCTGTCATGACTGGAACAGATGCAAGAGTTGGAAGTTGCAGATATCTGCTTAATCAGCAAACACTAATTGAACGTTAAAATCTCCTATGTTTCAAAAGGTTGGGGCTATAGGTTAATACCGATTTTTAGGATCTAAATCTTATTTGCCCCTTTTTTTTGTTAATAGCATTATTCATAAATAAACTCCGTCCTACAATACAATTTAAATATAATCTTTTTTACACATTTAAAAACTGATCTCTGTAGGCCTTAGGGCTCATACCTGTGTTTTTCTTAAATATTACAGAAAAATAAGCGGGGTCGTGAATTCCAACAGTTTCAGAAATCTCAAAAGTTTTCAAGTTAGAAGTGGCAAGAAGTTCCTTAGCTTTGTTAATTCGAAGATTAGTAATATAGCTAATTACGGAATCGCCACATTCTTTCTTAAAAGTTCTACTAAAGTAGGATTTGTTAATATGAACATGTTGGGCAATCTGTTCAAGAGATAAATCATCTTCTAAATGTTCTTTTATATAATTTAAAGACTCTTCAATAAAAGAGCTATATTTCCTAACTGAATGTGTTAACTGAATCTGCAAATCATTAATCATATTTAAAACTATGGACTTTAACTGAAAAATATTAGGACTTTCAGTTAACATTTTTAAATATTTTTCATCCATAGGAATATTATAAGTGCTCATAACTAATCTATATGAAATTAAGTATATTTGAGTACAAATATTTTTAACAGAAGCTTCATCGGTAAAATTACTTTGCAAATTACTAAAAAGTGTAGACACAACGTCTTTTGCAGCCTTAAAATTCAACTGAAAAATAGCTGTATCATATTCGTGAAGGTGTACGGAAATATCAACAGGAAAAATATTTCTATTGGCAATATAATCTTTTGAAAAAGCAATTATATGCGAAGATGAATAGAAATTAAGCGATAATGCCGTAATAGCTTCTGAAGCAGCCTTGGAAAAATGTCTGGCTGTAGAATGGTGGGCACTGATACCGATATCAAGTTGTTTGTCGTATTGTTCTTGAAATAAGTTTTCAATATCCTTACAATCTTCAACAATAGGCTCGATGTAAGAATTCTGATCACAAAAATATGCAGTAAGAACAATATTATTATATCTAAAACAATGACTTTCGATCTGCTGGTCTTTAATGATAGCTTTAAGCTTGTTAAAATCATTGAAATCTTTAGGTAACTGAAAAGCAGCTACATAAAAATGACTAAAATCCAAGTTAAAAGAGTCAATCTTTTTTTGTTTATTCTCGTCTATAATATTAGAATCAGTTAACTGTTGGAATAATTGATCCTTAAGGAAAGCAAGTTCGCTTTCCTTAATTTGGGTATTGGACTTAGATGTTACAATCTTCTCACAAACTTCCTTAACAGCAGTAATAATCTGATCTTTAGATGCAGGCTTTAATAAATACTGTGAAACATGATATTGTATTGCAGAACGTGCATACTCAAATTCAGAATATCCTGATAAAATAATTACGGCAACATCAGGATGATTCTCGTAAATATACTTTGCCAGGCCAATTCCGTCCAAAAGAGGCATTTTAACGTCGGTTAAAATAATATTAATGACATTTTCATTTATTTTTGCAATTGCATCTTCGCCGTTGTTGGCAGTTGCAACAACCTTGCAATCATAATCTTCCCATTTAATGTGTTCGGATAAGCCCTTTCTGATAGGGGCTTCATCATCAACAATTAATAAATTAAAACTCATAAAAAATATCCTTTCTTAAGTGACTTTTTGACTAAATTCTCAAATCTGTAAAAAGAATTTATAATGGTATTTTAAAAGATATAGTAGTGCGTATTTTAGGAATGCTTTCTATGTGCAGTACAGAATCTTCTCCATACATAAGGAAAAGTCGTCTATTAAGATTCTTAAGTCCAATATGCGGACGTGAACCTATAACTGCAGAAGTTGTTCCCTTGGAAGCAACGTTAATATCAAAATTTGGAATCTTTTCGAATCCAATTCCATCGTCAGTAATATTTATTAGTAAAAATTTATTTTCGTTATCTCTCTTAATGCTAATAGTCAGATGACCGTTAGTATCCTTAGGCTCCAAACCGTGAACGTAAGCATTTTCAACAAGTGTCTGAACACAAAAACAAGGAATATTAATATCATCCAAATTATCATCTATATCAAAATTAACACTAATTTTATCCTCAAAACGCATCTGTTGTAAGTAAATATAAAACTTAACGAATTTAAGTTCCTCAGCAATTGAAATATACTGAGAATTTCTATAAGCAGTAGTAGCTTTGAAAATCTCACCAATAGCAATAGCCATCTGAGAAAGTTCAGTGTTGTCAGACATTTCTGCTTTCCAAGTCAGAGTGTTTAGAACATTAAAAATAAAATGCGGATTAAGCTGTGACTGTAAAGCTTTAATCTCTGCTGTTTTGAGAGAAATGTTCTGCTCTAACACATTGTCGTGATAGGAATGAATCTGGTCAAGCATATCGTTAATGGCAACCTGAAGATAGTAGAATTCTTCATATTCTTCAAGACCTGTAACCTTCTCGGAATAATTGCCATTAGAAATCTGTTTAATACTGTTAATCATAGTGCCGATAGGTCTTGTAATATATCTACTTATGGCAAAGGCAATCATAACAACCAAAACAACGATTAAAATAACAACTATAATATAAGAGTTCAAAACTCCATTAACCTGCCGGCTAATCTGTGATTTTGGAGCCATAATAGTTGCAGAAATATCTACTTTTCTAAGTTTATTGGACAAAGTCAGATAATCCATAGATTGAAAATTAACTTGATGAAAAACAGTGTCATTATAGTAGTCCAAAGATTCTTTTAAATTCTCAATATTCTCTTTAGATTTATCATCGTAGTTATAATCAGAAATAGTTTCGAAATTGTTATTATACATAAGAATATGCCAGCCTTTAGTTATGTTCCGGGTAAGCATATTAACCCATTCTTTCTGATTAATGGTAATAATCATAGTTCCTATAACTTCGCCGGAACTTATATTATAAATTGTTCTGACAAAATAAAGGTCATTAGAAGTATCCAAAGTATGAAGTGTTAGTGTAGGAGAAGGCTCAGTAAGATTTCTGTATACGGCAGCATTTTCTTCTGTTGTTATAATATTATCTTCCTTAGATACATAAAACTTCTTCTTATTATTAGTATATACATAAACCGACCTTAAATAATTTTTCTCCCAAATATTATTAAGAATAAGAATTGAGGTCATTTGCTTCTCAGCAGCAATATAGTCGGATGGCTTTTTTGATGAACTTGTCATAAAGCCATAGATAGTATCGTTTGAAATCAAAAGTCGGTATATAGAATCAATACTATCAATATTGTCAGAAAGAGCATTCATGGTAATATTACTCTCCTGAAACATCTGGTCTCTGTAATGTACAGTCAATACCATATAGGCTTTATAATAAAAAAGCATTGTACTAATAACCAAAGCAACGGTTATGACAAGAATAATAAGAAGAGAAGTTTGTACTGTAAGACTCTTTCGCTTATTTAAAAATCTGTTAAACATAAACTAGCCCTCGCCTTCTAAAAGCGTGTCATACATAAAAAATGACATAAATTGTTACCATTATTTCTATATGGAGTATAGCATATTTGAGTAAAAAATTGATAAATTATACCAAATTAATAAAAAAAGTAAATTATTTCTAAAGTTTTGTAAAAAAATTCTGCAAAATAATAAAAACTGCTCAAGTATATTTGTATTAATTAACAATTATAACAAAGAAAAAAGTGCTTTTTATGAAAAATAAGAAATTTTTAACAGTGATTCTTACAGCGGCAATGGTTGTGGGAGGCATCAAATGGTAATAAGTATAGATACGTCAGAGTAATATTGACAGGAATTGCATATCACAGCGTATATAGGCGTGTTAATCTATGGCTATGTACTATTTTGCATAATTTACACTGCATTATGTACAAAAAAATATAAAAAATACAAATTATTATGTCAAAATAATCAAAAGTTTTGTAAAAATATTCTATTCATTAAAGAATTAAAGTCTATATAATGTTAAATATAAACAAAAGAGCAAACGACACATAAAATCAGGAGGTAGAATTAATGAGAAAGAAATTATTAAGTGTTGCCCTTTGTGCAACAATGGTAGCCGGTCTTTTCGCTGGCTGTGGAAGCTCTTCAAACACATCTAAGAAGGATGATGCTAAATCAGCAGATGGAAAAATCACATTAAACGTAATCAACTATCACGTTGGTACAGACTATGCAGCAGATTATTATGAATATTTATTTGATGCATTTAAGAAAACTGAAGAAGGAAAGAATGTAGAATTCAAATTCGAAGAAATTCCTACTACAGATGCTTACAACCAGAAGATTAAATTATTAATCTCAAGTGGTGATCTTCCTGACATCGTATTAAACGGTGGTAACAACATTACAGCATTAGCTGCTAAGTCAGGAAAGGTTACAGATATTACAGAATACCTTGACAATGATCAAGACTGGAAAGCAATGTTCAGCGATCAGGATCTTGAATTCAACTCATATGAAGGAAAGATTTACGGTATTCCGGTATCAAAAGAAATTTCATACATTTACTACAACAAAGACTTATTTAAGAAAGCAGGACTTGAAGCTCCTGACGTAGCTTATGAAACATGGGATGATTTCTACAAAGCTTGTGATACATTAAAAGCTAAAGGAATTACTCCGGTAAGTATGGATACAGCAGACCTTGGTTGGTTATCTAACCTTTGGTATAGTGGTTTAATTGGTACAGCTGGTGAAGAAGGAAACAAGTTCATGAACACAATGTACCCAACAGACTACACATCAGACTTAGTTGTAAACGCAACAGAACAGTTACAGAAGATGTTAAAGAACTACACAACATCAGATGCAGCAGGTGGAAAGTATGACACAATGGCAACACACTTCTTCAACAGCGAAGTAGCAATGCTTCCTAACGGACCTTGGATGATTCCTGATTTCAAGAGCACAGACAAAGCTCCTGAAGGTTTCTATGACAAAGTTGGTATTATGCTTCTTCCTGGTTCAGGTATGGAAAGTGTTCCAACACCTGGTGACATGGTAGGTACAAAGGATCCTGAAAAGGTTAAAGCAGCAGTTGCATTCCTTAAGTTTGAAACAACAGCAGAAAATCAGCTTAAAGCTTTAGAAATGGCAGGATTACAGCCAGTATCAAGCAATATCGAAGTTCCAGACAGCTTAAAAGAATCAGACCCATTAATGGCAGAAGTATTAGATATTCAGTCAAAGGCTAAATATACATATGGTCAGAACCAGGCATATTGGTATCAGAACGTAATTGATACATTCTCAACACAGTTGCCAGAACTTGCATATGGTAACATGACAGCAAAAGAATTTTGCCAGAAGTTAACTGATGCAGCTAAGAAAAACTAGAGCAAATTGATGATGGGTGCTGCACTAGAAAATAGTGCAGCGCTCTTTTTTGAAAGGAAATAGGAAAAATATGAGCACAAGAGGAAAAAAAGGTTGGATATTAGCATTCTCAGTACCTTGTTTAGTACTGTTTTGTTTAGTATATGCCATTCCATTTGTAATGGTTATCACTACTTCATTTTGTGATTACTCACTTACACAGTCACCGGTATTTGAAGGCTTAAAGAATTTCAAGACAATATTTGCAGATCCTGATTTTTCAGTATCTATAGTTAACACTTTGAAGTGGGTATTAATTCAGTCAACACTTCATGTAGGATTTGGTTTCGTTATGGCACTTATCTTACGTAGAAAACCAAAGGGATGGAAATTTGTAAGAGTTGCATATGTTATTCCTAACATTATCCCAACGGCAGCAACAGCAGTTATGTTCTCATTATTATTAAACCCATCTTTTGGTGTAATCAAGATTATTTATGAAAAGTTCGGACTTGACACATCTCAGGTGTTAAACTTATTCGGTAACTCAAAATATGCATTTATTACAGTGACAGCAACTTGGGTATTTTACTCAGGATTTAATATGTTAATCTTCATGGGTGAAATGGGAGCTATAAGCCCTGACATTTACGAAGCGGCAATGATAGACGGTGCTACACCTACACAGGCAGACAGATATATCACAATTCCATTGATGAAGAACGCATTTGGTACTTGTGTAATATTAGCATCAGTAGCCATGGTATCACAGTTCGATATTATTTATATGACGACTAAGGGTGGTCCCGGCAATGCAACACTTAACTTACCGACATACTTATACAAGATTATTACTCTTGAAAATAACTATGGTAAGGCTAACGCAGTAGGTGTCATCCAGATTGCGTTAGGATTAGTATTAGTTATCTTAATTCAGAAATTATTTAATCAGAAACAGGAAATGAAGGAGGTATAAAAACATGGCTAAGAAGAAAAAAGACATACCAATGCCTATGCAGCTTGGTTCAGTAAAGAAACAGCCAGCAGGAATAAAAATAGTTTGCAGAATTTTAAAATATCTCTTTCTTGCTTTGATTGTTGCTATTTCAATAGGCCCCATTATTTGGGCTGGTTTAAGTTCATTTAAAACATATGCAGAAATTAATACATCTGCAATTGCACTTCCAAAATCATTTAACTTTAAGAACTATGCGGATGCATTTAAATATGCACCTATTCAGAAATATTTCTTAAACAGTATCATTATTGTATTAGTCAGCGTAGCTGTTACAGTTTGCTTCGTAGCAATGTGTGCATACGTTGTAGCAAGATATAACTTTAAGTTGAAAACAATCTTAGTGCTTTTAATTTCGGCATCATTGATGCTTCCAGTACAGGCTATATCACAGCCATTGTTTGCAATTTTCAAGACATTAGGTTTATACGATACAAAACTTGGACTGATTATCGTGTATGCGGCAATGGGTATTCCAATGTCATTCTTCGTAATGGTAAGTTACTACAAGACTATTCCTGTGGCACTTGAAGAATCAGCATATATCGATGGTGCAACATTTATTCAGTCATTTACAAAGATCATTTTACCATTAGCTAAGCCTGGTTTGGCAACAATCGCAATGTTACAGTTTATTAATACATGGAACGAATTCTACTTCGCATTAATGCTTACAAGTGGTGACACAGCCAGAACAGTTCCAATCGCACTTAACTATTACTTAGGAACATTTGCTAATAACTACTCAGCACTGTTTGCTGCGGTAATAATTACGGTTCTTCCAACAATTATTATCTTCATTATCTTACAGAAGCAGGTTATGGAAAGTATGACAGCAGGTGCTGTAAAGGGTTAAAGAAAGGAATAGAGAATGGAAAAGAATACATATCCGGTAGAAGAATGGAAAGTTACTGAAGAAAAGTTTGTTAAAGAATGGAATTATAGAAACGAGACAACATTTGCACTTTCAAACGGCTACATTGGTACTCGTGGTACATTTGACGAAGGATATCCTTTTTCGGTAGATGAAGGACTAGAAGGGAACTTTATTAATGGCTTTTATGAAAGTGAACACATTATGTATGGTGAGTGGAACTTCGGTTTTCCTGAAAAGAGCCAGTCATTACTTAATTTACCTAATTTAAAAAAGACTACTATTGAAATAAATGGTGAAATGTTCGATTTAAGAACAGGAGAAATAGTTGAATACAGCAGAAGCCTTCTTATGAATGAAGGCACTGTTGTAAGAAACGTAGTTTGGAAATCACCTAAGGGCAGGGAAGTTAAAGCAACATTTAAGAGATTGGTTTCTCTTGCTGACAAGAACATTATGGCTATTCAGATTAAGGTTACACCTATTAATTTTGAAGGCACTGTTAAGTTTAATTCGTATATTGAAGCAGGTGTTGAAAACCACACAAGAAAGACTAATCCTTTAATTGATTACGGTCCATATGGTAAGCATCTTATAGTTCGCAAAGTGGAAGCTGATAATGATTACGTGCTTTATGAAGGTGAAACTAAGAACACTAAATTTGGAATATCTTGTGGTAGTGCTGTTGTTACAGAAGGTCATATGACGGAATGTGTTATCGGAGAAGAAGATGGACATACTTCTTATGAAATTTATGCAGAAGAAGGTAAGGAAGTATCATTTGAAAAAATGATTGCTTACACTTCAGAACTTGATATGCCTAGAGAAGAAATTCTTCCATTTATTAGAGCTAAGCTTTCAGAAGCTAAATTATTAGGTTATGACAAATACGAAGAACTTCAGAAAGAAAAGATGGATGAATTCTGGAGTAAGGCTGATATTAAGATTGAAGGCGATAGTGGATTACAGCAGGGTATCAGATTTAACTTATTCCATATTATGCAGTCTGCAGGCCGTGATGGCAGAACAGGTATGGGGGCTAAAGGTCTTAGTGGTGAGGGGTATGAAGGTCATTATTTTTGGGATACGGAAATGTATGTACTTCCTGTATTTGTTTATACAGATTCAGAACTGGCTAAGCAGTTATTAAATTACAGATATGACACACTTAATCAGGCAAGAGACAGAGCTAAGATATTAGGTCATATGAAAGGCGCATTATATCCATGGAGAACTATCAATGGTGAAGAAGCATCAACATATTTCCCACTTGGAACAGCTCAGTATCATATTAATGCAGATATTGCATATGCATTTAAGCTCTATCTTGATATTACAGGTGATGATCAGTACTTAATTGACAAGGCTGCAGAAGTATTGGTTGAAACTGCAAGAGTTTGGGCAGACGTAGGATGTTTTGCAGAATGCAAGGATAACAAGTATTGTATTTGTGCGGTAACAGGTCCTGATGAATACAATGCAATCGTGGATAACAACTTCTATACTAATTTAATGGCAAGAGAAAACATTCGCAGTGCAATGTGGGCATTAGATAGAATGAAGAATCTTGACAAAAATGCATACAACAAGTTAGTTGAAAAGTTAGAACTTGAAGACGAAGAGTTGGAATACTGGGAAAAGATTATTAACAACATGTATTTCCCATTTGATGAAAAATTACAGATTTATCCACAGGATGATGGTTTCTTAATGAGAAAACCTTGGGATGAATCAAAGATTCCTGAAGAAAAAAGACATTTATTATATGAAAATTATCATCCATTGTTTGTTTACAGACAGAGAATGGCAAAACAGGCTGATGCAATCCTTGGAATGTTACTTCACAGTAACTTCTTTACAGAAGAAGAGCTTAAGAGAAACTACGATTTCTATCAGACAGTTACACTTCATCATTCATCATTGTCTACGTGTATTTTTGGAATTCTTGCAAGTCAGATTGGATACGATGAAGAAGCTTACAAGTATTTCTCACAGTCAGCAAGAATGGATCTTGATGATATGCATGATAATTTTTATGCAGGAATTCATGCCGCTAACATGGCCGGAACATGGCAAGGTATTGTGTTTGGTTTCGCCGGTGTTCGTTCTAACACAGGAGAACTTACAATTCATCCAAAACTTCCTGAACAGTGGAAGTCATACGAATTCTGTGTTGAATATCATGGTAGCGATATGAGAATCAAAATTGAACAGGGAAAGGTTACATATAAATTACTTAATCAGGTTCCTATTACATTTAAGAGTAATCATGAACCTATCACTTTAAATAAGGAAGGAGAAGAATATGTCCAAGAAATATAAGGCAATATTTTTCGACTGGGACGGAACAGCCGTAATGTCAAGACAGGCTCCTGTTGAGGAAGCTGTTGCAGCTATGAAGCCTTTACTTGCAAGTGGAGTAAAGCTTGTAATTGTAAGTGGTACAACATATGACAAAATTGCCAGTGGAAAAATTCATGAACATTTCACTCCAGAGGAAGCTTCAAACCTTTACTTAGGTTTGGGCAGAGGAGCATACAACTATAAGATGGTTAACGGTCAGCCGGAGATTTTCGCTGACTGTATACCTGACACAGAAGGATTATTAAAGATTCATGATGTATGCTACAAAATCCACAGAGAGTTACTTGAAAAATATAACTTCAAAACTGATGTTGTATTTTCAAGACCAAACTACTGCAAAATTGATTTACAGGTAGAAAATGAACGTGGAGATCAGTTATTTATGCAGGAAGATGAAATGTCACAGTTAAAGGCTATGTTAGAAGAACATGGTTTAAAGAATGGAATTATGGATTTAGTTTCATTATCAGAAAAGGTTGGAGAAGAATTCGGCCTTAAGGTATCCGCAACATGTGATGCTAAGTATCTTGAAGTTGGTATTTCATGTAAGAGTAACAACGTAGATACAATCCTTGAATCATTTAAGGAAGAAGGCATTGAAGCAGAAGATTGTTCTTTCTGGGGAGATGAATTCGTAGGAATTCAGGAAGGTCTTTACGGAAGTGACAGCTTTATGCTTACACCTAAGACAGAAGAAGGAGATTTCTTCGATGTTTCTTCATTAGAAGGTGTAAGACCTGAAAAGATTCAGATTTTAGGCGGTGGAGTAGACAGATTTATCCAGTTCTTAGTTGACCAGGGCAAATAAAAATAAACATTCTAATAATAAAAATGGAGTTTATTATTTCAATACATATTTAATATGCAAGGAGGAAAATAATGAAAATTATAATAGCTAATGATTATGAAGATATGAGCAGAAAGGCAGCTAATTATTTATCAGCACAGGTTATTATGAAACCTGACGCAGTACTTGGATTGGCTACAGGTGAAACACCAATTGGCGCATATAAGCAGTTGGTTGAATGGTACAACAAGGGAGATATTGATTTCTCACAGACAAGTACTATTAATCTTGACGAATACAAAGGCTTAACAGGTGATCATAAGCAGAGTTATAGATATTTCATGGATACTAACCTCTTTGATTTAATCAATATTAAGAAGTCTAATACATATCTTCCAAATGGTATGGCTGAAGACGAAGAAGCTGAATGTGCAAGATACGAAGGTATTATGAAACAGCTTGGAAATATTGATATGCAGCTTTTAGGCATTGGCTTAAACGGACACATTGGTTTTAATGAACCTGGTGAATCTTTTGAAAAAACAACTCATTGTGTACAGCTTACACAGAGCACAATTGATGCTAACCAGAGACTTTTCGATGAAGGTGAAGCAGTTCCAGAAAAGGCATTTACAATGGGTATTAAGTCAATTATGCAGTCAAAGCATATTTTATTAATTGCAAATGGTGAGAAGAAAGCACAGATTATAAGAGATGCATTCTTCGGTCCGGTAACTCCAAAGGTTCCAGCTTCAATCTTACAGTTACACAATAATGTAACAGTTATTGTTGATAAGGAAGCAGGAAAGTTAATTAAAGATGTGCTTTAGTTTCTAATATATTAATAGGAACTACAAATAAAGTTGAAAGGGTAACCGACAAGAATCGGTTAAATAAAAAGGAGGTATTTTATGCAGCAGAAGAAAACATTTGCTATATTATTGTCTTTGGCAATGATAGTTACTATAGTACTTGGAAATGGCACTTTTGTATCTGCGGCAACTACTGAGGCAATAACAGGTATCAGTTATTACGTTGACTCTGTAAACGGAAATGACGATAATGATGGTACAAGCGAAGCAAAAGCCTGGAAGTCACTTGAAAAAGTTAACGCAACTACTTTCAAGCCGGGTGATAAGCTTAGATTTAAAAGGGGTTGTTCATGGAGTGGTCTTTTGAGTCCAAAGGGGTCAGGTGAAAAAGGAAACCCTATTACAATTGACGCATATGGTGACGTTAAAGACGGCAGACCTGTTATCAATGGTGATAGCTGGTGTGGAGACAAAGGTGATGATTTAGAGAATCGTGTATTTAACACAGCAGTATATTTCTATAATCAGGAATACTGGGAAATCACATCTATTGAAGTAACAAACCATACAAAAACTAAAGATGATCATATTAAGAAATATGGTATCTTGATTATGGGACAGGATGCAGGAACACTTCATGAAATTAATGTAAAGAATACATACGTTCATGACGTAATTTCTATTCCAATCGGTCAGCAGGCAGGTATCGGTCGTGGTGGTATTGTATATGCTATCCGTGGTAACAAGAAAGCTACTAATTGGGAAGACATTACTGTAGAAGGAAACTATGTAAAAAATGTAAACCATTACGGTATTAACTTTATTTCAACATGGGGAAGCTCAACATTCCCTGATGAAAGTGGAATTACTGAAGGTGGCGGTGGAACATATAGAAGTAAAAATCTTGTAATTCGTAGCAATTACTGCGAAAACGTAGGTAACGCAGCTATTTGTCCATCAGATTATGAAAATGCACTTATTGAATATAATGTTGCAAATGGATGTAACAGTGGTCCTAACGGAAACGTTCCTATTTGGTGGGAACATGGTCAGAAAACAATCTGCCAGTACAACGAAGTGTTTGGTTCAGGAGCTTCCGGTGATAAGGAAGATTCACAGGCATTTGACGCTGACGTTTATGCAGACTTAAATTATGTTCAGTACAACTATACACATGACAATCCATCAGGTTCATTCTTTGAATGTGCATTAGGAACATCATATCAGACATACTACAGATATAACATCAGTGTTAATGATGGATATGGTACAAACCGTTATGGCGGTGGTGCTGTATTAACATTATGTCAGGGCGGTAATGGAAGCTTGGATGCATATAACAACTTGATTTATATGGATGCAGACCATGATGGATCTATTACACGTAGCTGGGATGATACAACAGCAGTAACTTCTACTGATAGATTTAAAATTAGAAATAATGTCATTATAACAGAAGCTCAAAAGATAGATGACAACGGAGTAAATAAGGCACAGGCTTGGGATTCACGTTATATGGGTGTTGTAAATAACAATGCTTATGGTGGAGCAAACCTTAACAATAGAAGAGCTGACGATGAAAATGCCAGGGTAGCAGTTAAGAGCGACTATGTTAAGTTAAAAGAAGGAACAAGCGCAACAGTTGAAGACGTTAACGGCGAATTTAAGATTACTTATGGTACTGTTGACGGATACAAACTTAAAGATGGAGCAACAGTTATTGACCAGGGTATTTCAGTTATCGACAATGGCGGACAGGATTTCTACGGAAACGAAGTAAAATCATTTGTTAAGCCAAACATTGGTGCTGATAACAGCTACAACAGTGGTATTAAAGAAGACCTTGGTGAAGGAAAGATTTTATTAGATTTTGATGATTGCAATAACGGAGCATTAACAGGTGTATATTCTAACTGTGACTTCGGTAACCGTGGTTGGAATGTAACAGATGGTAAGTTATGGGCTACTTCATATACTAATGAAGAACAGGCTAACAAACTTGCTATTCCTGATAAGTATGCTGTAACAAGTTTCGAAGCATACTGTGCTAAGGGCACTGCTACTGTAAAGGTTGAAGCTGGAGAAGAAAGCGAGACATTTACAGTAACAAATAAGAAACATACATTTAAGACTAACTTTAAGAAACAGGTTCCTGCAACATACATAGTAATTAAATCAGATGATGGTGTAGATCAAGTTAAGTTTGATAATATTATTTTATCAAAGAAGACAAGAACCACAGATACAGAAACTAATGTTTCATATAAGAAGAATGTTACAGTATCATCTGTAAGTGGTTATAATCCTGATTGTGTAGGTTCAAACATCGTTGACGGAGATGATTCAACAATTTGGATTTCAAGTGGTTGGTCAGATCAGGGTGATATTGTTACAGAAGAGAGAGCTAACTTTATTGTAGATTTAGATGGGAGTTACAACATTGAAAAGTTAGATATTACTTTTGGTGGTGATCGGGCTGAGTCAGCATGGAAATACAAAGTAGAAGCTTCAACAGACAAGACTAATTGGGATGTTATCTGGGATCAGACAGCAAATAAAGAAGTTGCAGCTACACAAGAAGTAACTTTAGATGAAAAGATAACAGAAAAGAAATATTCATATGTTAAGGTAACATTTGGAGATCTTGTCAAAGATGCATGGCCTGCAGTAGCAGAATTTAATGTATACAGACCAAAAGAACTTACTAATTTTGCACTTGATGGAGAAGCTACAGCTTCAACACAGAGTAGAAATCCTGCAAATGCACTTGATGGAAATGACAGTACACTTTGGGTAGGTGACGGATATTCAGAAAAAGAAGGCGCTTGGTGGATGGTTGACCTTGGTAAGTTTCAGCAGATTCAGGCATTTGACTTAGTATTTGAATATGAAGTTCTTCCTACACTTGAAGATGCACAGGCAGCAACAACTCCTGTTTACGGTCAGGCATGGCAGTACAAGATAGAAGGTTCAAATGATAAGAGCAGCTGGGACATGTTATGGGATAACACGGCTAATACTGATTTTTCAAAAGAACAGTATGGTAAGATTGCAGAAGAGTATGCAAACAACAAATATCAGTATGTTCGTGTCACATTAACACAGTTACCTCTTCACAAAGAGTCAAGAGCAACAGTTTGGCCTGCAATTGGCGAAGTAAAAGTTTTAGGTGAAGAAGTAATCAATCCGGAAGAGGAAAAGAAGGTTGTTCTTACTGAAAAAGGACAGAACATTGATATTGACTTAGCATACAGCCAGCCTGTTAAAGTTTCATCATCTAAAGATGGAGAAAATGTTACAGATAGAGATGCAAACACAACATGGGCACCTAATGCGGATGATGAAAATCCGTCATTAACAATTGGTTTAGACAGAGAATACAATATTGAAAACTTCAGTGTTGACTTTGACGGTGAAGCTACACCATACACAGTCATGGTTAATACATCTAAAGGATGGGTTGAAGCAGGTTCATGTGATTCAAAGGATTCAGGAAATGTTGTATCAGTATCAAAGAACGAAATAACAGGAATTAAATTCCAGTTCGAAAAGGGTATGACTGCAAAAGTTTCAGAAGTACACTTTGACGGTGTTGATGCAAAAGTTAAACATCATAAGAGAATTTTAGTAATGGCACCTCATGAAGATGACGAAATGTTAATGGCAGGTGGTGTTATGAACAGAGCTGTTGCAAACGGTGACGAAGTATATGTTGTTTATGCAACAAACGGAGATTACAATGGCGTAGACCATGGAAAATTAAGAATTAGTGATACAGTCAATGCATTAAACACAATTGGTGTACCAACAGAGCACTTATATTTCTTAGGTTATGCAGATAACGGTGGTATGGGGGTTGGAGCATTCACAACAGCATTTACAGACAGTTTTGTATACAATATTTATGTTGCAGATGATAACAAAGTTATATCTTCAAGAAATGGTGTAACAGAAACATATGGTAACGAAAACGTAAGAAATGATTATCATTATCTTACAACAGGAGAGCATGCTTCATATACACGTGCAAACTTCTTAGCAGATCTTAAGAGTGTAATGGAAAGTGTTAACCCAACAGATGTTTACATGACATCAAGATATGACATGCATTATGATCATGCATATTTTGGATTATTCGGTATCGAAGCTATTAAGGATATCCAGGCAGAAAACAATGACTTCCAGCCAACAGTTCACGAAGCTATTATTCATAGCCATATGACTGATGAAGTATATCCTAAAGATCAAGGTAATTACGGTTGGAACCATGAACTTGATACATATTTAGGAGCTTGGCAGCATCTTGATGGTCTTGAAGAAAAGACAATGCTTAACTGGAGCGAAAGAGAAAACGTATTAACTCCATACAGTATGCGTCAGGGACCATTTAAGTATAACTTAAAGGATCAGGCACTTCGTAAGTATTCAACAGAATACTATAACTGGATTGCTTCATTCTCAAAGGTTAACGAAGTATTTTACAAGCATGAAACAAACAGCATTGGTTCACTTGCTACAGTAACAGCATCAAGTGAAAACAGCAGTGATAGCAGATGGGATGACCAGAGTGTAGTTAAGGCAGTTGATGGTGTTGCAGATGGTTATGCAACAGGACTTGCAAATCTTCATACAAGATTCCCATGGGCTGAATGGGCAACAAAGAACGAAGGTGCAGGAGCTTGGTTGAGTCTTGCATACGATGAAGTGCAGAAAGTTACAAAAATTAAAATTTATGACAGACCTAATACAGATGACCACATTACAAACTCTCACTTAGAATTTGATGATGGAACAACACTTGAAGTTGGGGAACTTCCAAACGATGGTTCAGTTAAGGAAATCAGTCTTGGCGAAGGCAAAGAAGTTAAGAATATTAAGTTCGTAGTTGACGAAGTTTCAGAATCAACAACAGCAGTTGGTCTTGCTGAAATCGAAGTAATCAAGTAAGAAGTTAATTGGCCTGAAGAAACAACTACAACAGAAACAATAACACCTAGCGCAGAGAAATAACTACTAAAGGTAAACAGAAAGAAACCAGAGGTGGCTCACATCAGCAAAGTCAAGTATCTCGGTTATACATTTTATAGATACAAAGGCAAATGCAGACTCAGAGTACATCAAAAGTCAATAGTCAAGATGAAAAATAAAAGCAGAGAGCTTACTGACAGAAACAAAGGCATTAGCAACACAGAACGAGAAAAGAAATACCAAGAGTATGTGCGAGGATGGGAGGAATATTTCAGACTAGCGGATATGAGTGGACTTCTTATCACAACGGATAAATGGGCAAGACGCAGAATCCGAGCGGTCTATTGTAAACATAAGGACACGCTATCGTATACTTAGAAAACTGAAATTAGAACACTGGCAAGCTATGAAACTTGCGAACAGTAGATGTGGTTATTGGAGAATAGCTGAAATGCTAGGCACAGTAATCACAAATAAAATAATGGGGCTATCGGGAAATAGATAGTTCTAAAGTAAGCGCTTTATAATCAACCGGATAGTCGGTAGTGTAAAAAAGTTTGTGTTTCTGGTAAAAAATGACTCCTTTTTGGTAAGAATTCAGATATGACAATTCTTATCGAAAAGAAGTATTTTTATGGCAGTTGTAAAGTAAGCGCCAAATATTAATGCGGTCAGATACAAAATTACCCCAGCCCTTTGCGAGTTGGAGTAATTCACTATAATTGTAAGGTAAGTAGGTAATCATCTGTACCTTGATTTTTCAAAAAGAGCCACCTGTTGATCAGGTGGCTTAATTTATCATTGATTTTTCGTCCTGAATTCATCCGGCAGATCATCCGACCATGGGAGCAGCCGGTCCAGTTCTTCCGGCTTTGGAAATGATCCCATCTGCCGTATCTGGTCCAGCACATATGTCAGGTACACATATGGTTTCAGCCCGTTCTGGAGAGCTGTTTCCGTGACACTGTAAACAACAGCACTGGCATCTGCTCCCCGGATACTTTTGGCAAAGAGCCAGTTCCGGCGGCCGACAGCGAAATTCTTGATGGCACGTTCCGCACTGTTGTTATCGATGCTGAGGTGTCCGTCGTCCAGATAGCGGCGCAGATATGGTTCCTGGTTCAGTGTATAAAGAATGGCATCATCAATAAGGGAAGATCTGTCCACAGAATCTTCCATCGAATGCAGCCACTCAAACAGTGCGTCTACCACCGGGCGGGACTGTTTCTGGCGTTCCTCATGGCGTTCTTCCGGTGTTTTGTTTCTAATCAGTTCCTCGACTTTGTACAGGATCCCGATCCGTGTCATTGCGTTGTATGCAACAGTCTCTTTCAGCTGCTCCTTGGTGAAATCCTTTTTCAGTGCCGTAAGTGCGGCATCAAAACGGCGTCTCGCGTGGGTAAAGCAGCCGGTCACGGTAATGGAATCGTCCAGCCCGTGGTATGCCTGGTAGCCATCGCAGGTCAGGTATCCATGGAAACGTCCGTCAAGAAACTTTACCGGATGATATCCGGCGCGGGTTCTCTCATAATCGAAGAGCGCCATACGCGGGGAGCCGCTATATTCATCCGTAAGATATACCCACATCCAGTTCTGGGTGGAACCCTTCTGATCCGGCTCGCCGATCACCTGTATCCGAGTCTCGTCACAGTGGATGTACCGGCTTTTCAGGAATTCCTCTTTCATCCGGTCATACAGCAGTTTCAGGTAACGGTCCGCACAGCCGATGATCCAGTTTGCCATGGTTTTAGTGGAAAGGTTCAGGTTGTATCTGGCGAATTCCCATTCCTGCCGCGCCAGCGGCATTCCGTTGACATACTTGGCATTCTTTTATTGGTTGTAGATGTACAGAATGGTATCGTGGATGAACGCTTATATGAGTTCAGAAAGTTTGTTGGTAATATCAAAAAGCTGATTGGAGCAGCTCGAGAACAAGGCATAGAAGTTATTTATGTACAGCATGATGATGGACCTGATACCGGATTCTCTATCGGGGATGATGAGTTTGAGGTTTATTCCGAGTTTCAACCGATGCCTGATGAAAAACGGTTTATCAAGTCCGTATGCAGTGCGTTCAAAAAAGAGAGTGGTCTGCTTGAGTATCTGACTGCAAAGGAAGAAAAAGACGTGATGATTTGTGGCATTATGACTGATTTCTGTATCAATGCCACGGTAGAGGCTGGTTTTGAGCATGGCTTACACATGATTGTTCCTGCCTATGCAAATTCTACACAGGACAATGAGTACATGACTAGGGAACAGGCTTACCATTACTATAATGAATTTCTCTGGCCTGAACGATATGCAGACTGCGTACCGATGGACAGGGCATTGGAATTACTCAAAAAATGATATAGCGTAAACGGTCTTTGCTGAATACCTTTGTTACCGAAATACATTACATAAACTTCAAGATTATGTTGCAGTAAATTCAATAAATCAGTATCATATATTTATACATACAAACAGCGTAGAAGTTTTAAAATATGAATGCGGAATAAAACAGAGGATAAGAGGATATGATGAACGATGAACCGGAGATAAAACCGGCATACAAAAATCCTTTAATGGAGCATTACGAGTGTGATGGCCAGATAAGCCTATTTGATTATGAAGAACAGACACAGAAAACAGACAGACCGGAAAACGTGGAGGAAAGCGGATTCCCGGGTCAGATAAGCATGTTTGATTATTGGGATGAGGCATTAAAATATAATGAGACAAAAGATGATTGTGATGGCCAGATAAACATGTTCAGGTATCTGGATAAATAATTTCGTTTATTTGAAGAGGCTGGATAAAAAATGCAGATATTTGTAGACGCAGACGCATGCCCGGTAGTGGACATAGTAGAGTCAATTGCAGAAAAATATAATATAAAAACAACTCTCCTGTGTGATACAAACCATGTCCTGTACTCAGATTACAGCGAAGTGATAGTGGTTGGTGCAGGAGCAGATGCAGTGGATTACAAGCTTATAAACCTCTGCCACAGGGGAGATATCGTTGTATCACAGGATTATGGAGTTGCAGCTATGGCACTGGGCAAAGGCGCATATGCAATCCACCAATCAGGCAGGTGGTACACAGACGAAAACATCGACCGGATGCTGATGGAGAGGCACCTTAACAAGAAAGCCAGACGAAGCTCACATAAGAATCATATCAGGGGACCGAAAAAGCGCACAGAGAAAGATGATGAGAGGTTTGCACCGTCGTTTGAGAAAATGATACTGATGGCAAAATCAAAGGAAGACTAATAGAGGATTGGAGTATTACAGATGAAGACAGCAATAGTATATGCATCAGTGCATCATGGAAACACAAAAAAGATAATTGACGAGATAGCAAAGACAAACGATGTCGAGCTGATAGATGCGACACAGACTGTAGAGAAAGACCTGTCGGAATATGATTTAATCGGTTTCGCATCAGGCGTATATGGTGGAAAGTTCCATCAGTCGGTACTTAAGTTTGCATCAGTCAATCTCACAGACAACAAAAATATATTTCTAATCTGTACATATGGCGGCAGACCTGTCTTTAAGTCAATTGAGCAGGTGATAGCATACAAACATGACACCATTGTCGGAAGGTTTTCATGCAAGGGATTTGATACGTTCGGTCCGTTCAAGATGATTGGCGGGGTATCAAAGGGGCATCCAGATGAGAAGGATATTGCGGCGGCTGTGGAGTTTTACAACGGATTAAAATTAAAGTATGATTAGAATCTGTATATTAGTAAACTATCTTATTGGGTGTTTTACTTGTAGGTATTATTCGCAGAAGGAAGGATATACAGGCATGAAACTAATTTGCTCTTTATTTATCACATTCTTAAAAATCGGTGCGTTCACCTTTGGCGGCGGATACGCTATGATTGCGCTGCTTGAAAATGAGTTCGTTGAAAAGAAAAAATGGCTTGAAAAAAGCGAGTTTCTGGACATGGTTGCGGTAGCCGAATCCACGCCAGGACCAGTCGCCGTCAACAGTGCGACTTACATTGGTTACAAAATTGCAGGATTTGCGGGTGCAACCATGTCCACACTTGCTGTCTGCATTCCATCTTTCTTTGTAATTTATGTTATCTCGCTGTTCTTTGATCAGTTTCTCAGTTTGCGCTGGGTTTCCTGCGCATTCCGCGGGATTCAGGTATGTGTGATCTATCTGATCCTTACCGCAGGGCTGAAAATGCTTAAAAGTATTGACAAAAACATACTAAACTTGACGCTTCTCACGTTGGTCATGGCTTCCATGCTCTGCTGCTCGATCACAGCAGTTTCGTTTTCCTCTGTGTTTTACATCCTGATCTGCGGCGCGGTCGGGCTTGTTGTTTTCTTTCTGCGAAAAATCCGGAAAGGAGATGGGAAAACGTCATGATATATCTGCGTCTCTTTCTGAACTTTTTGATGATCGGTGCCTTGTCTTTCGGCGGCGGCTATGGAATGGTTTCGCTGGTACACGAAAGGGTGCTTTCCAATGGCTGGCTGACAGAGAACGAGTTTCTGAATTTTATTGCCGTATCTGAATCCACACCGGGACCCCTTGCCGTGAATATGGCAACCTTTATCGGCTCAACACAGGGCGGAATCCTCGGTTCATTTGTTGCAACGCTGGGCGTGGTGTTGCCGTCGTTTTTGATTATTCTCTTAATTGCATCCGCACTAAAGAATCTGATGAAATATGCACCCGTCAACGCCTTTTTATCGGGAGTTCGTCCGTGCGTTGTAGCGATGATCCTTGCGACCGCGCTCAGCATGGCGCTGTCTACGCTGTTCGGCCTTACAGATTTACAGGCCGGATTTGCGCCCGATTTGCGCTCTATCGCAGTATTTGCCATGATCGGAGCAACACATCTGATTTGTAAAATAATCAGAAAAACAGCTCCATCGCCAATTCTGATGATCCTGTTTTCAGCAGGCCTCGGAATCTTGTTTTGGTGAATATTCTAGCATGGCGATTGATTTTATTTCCAACTTCAATAGCAATTCCTGCTGAACCGCGCTTATTTCATTGCGTATAATTTCGAGCGACATCACCCTTCATTCATGATGCCGCTCCGCGCTTCGACCATACCATTCTGCCACAAATGAGCTGACCATTGTTGTAATAGGGGATGTGAAAAAACTCGATTGAGTTTTTTCGCATCTCCCTTTTTGTACCTGTTGTGTATAAATGACTGAAATCATGCGCAAAGAAAGCGCACTTCCCCTTTTTAAAATAACGTACACTGCTCAATAAGAGCTTTGTCTATTCTCTGATCCACGTCAATGTATCGCTGTGTAGTTGCCACACTGTTGTGTTGCAGGAGCTTCTGCACTAACACAATATCATAATTGTTTTGCCGATATAATATGATTAAAGAAGAAAAGAACATAAAGTATGAACAATTGATTCGCTTTGAAAAGCCGATTGATATAAATGCTCAATGTGATAATAGGGGAGGATATAATGTTTTTCAGTATTATGGTGAAACCTCATCTTTTCCATTAGTGGGATTTGTTATATTTAAGGATAGATATGTGCCATACAAATATGATTATAATAAAATTATACTATAAATACACCACTTACAACTTTATAGATGACTCATATTTTTTTAAATTGCCTGTTTTAATGCATTTATCACAGAGAAGAACCCCCAGTAGCTGGCACTACTGGGGGTTCATTTGTGTACTATGGAGTACTCATTTCATTTTTTGTTGATTAAATTATATCACACCTTATCAACATTTCAAGTTTACATAATTATCGCCCCACAAGCTAAAAGGAAGCTTAAATGGAATATTTAGACAGAGAGTGTGGTAAATATCTTGCTACCAAATTAAAATCTTATGTAGATTTTGACTCAAATAGCAAACAAATGGTCCTTGTTTATAATACACAGTGTCATTTAAACCTATTGACTAATTAGTTTATAAAAACATGTTATTTTATATTGATTTATAGTTATTCTGACACTATAATAAAACGTAAATATAACTATAGTTAAATTGATACAACGAAAGGCATTTATATGGGAAATTATTACAGCTACAAGCGTATATCAACCGATACTGAACGGCAGAACTTCAATCGACAGATTAAATCGCTTGAGAGATATGCAAAGGACCATGACATAGAATACCTGATAGATTTTACAGAGGAGAAATCTGCAAAAAATTTCACGGAACGGCCACAGTTCAGAAAGTTGGATAAATTGCTACAGGCTGGAGACACCGTTGTGTTCAAGGATTTGTATCGTTTTACCAGGGAAGCAGAAAATGGCTATAAGAAATACATGGAATGGCTCGACAGAGGTATTAACATGGTATTTCTTGATAATCCAACGGTAAGTAGCGACTACATTCGACGAATGATGACAACGGCAGAGCAACAGGACATTGTAACCAAAACTGCTATGGAAAGCATTATTAAGCTTCTGATCATAGTGGAGCTGGACAGAGGAGAGAAGCAGCGCCTCTATATATCCCAGTCTATTAAAGATGGCATTGCTGCAAGTAATAAAAGAAGTGGAAGAAAACCGGGCCAGCTTGATAAGATGTCTGATGCTCTCAGAGAGGATATTTTGAAATATTTATCTGATAGGTCTATCAAACAAGTGGATTTAATGAGGAAGTATAATATAAGTAGGAATACGTTAAAAAAATATATTTCTTTAATACAATAAATACATCTCTCCTCGTATTATGTATTATATAGTAGTAGTTTTTATAGACCCTCTCCAAGGTCTTTACAACTATTAGGTCATAGTCAATTTAACCAAAATGACTTATGATGTATAACGTAAACAGGTTGCTGGGCGACTATTTCAAGCGCCAGAACCATAAAATATGGTTGTATACATAGGGGGCAAATCACATGCAAAATTTATAAAGATTGAATCCACATGAAATCAGTGTGAGCTCGAGAATTACATTTTTCTCGCCTCTCCGGAATAGTCTTTTATTCTTCTTAATGGCAGCTATCTGCTATTTTCTTCCTGGCAATCTCGTAAATCCGTTGAACCGTTGTTCTTGCGACTTGCATAGATGCTGCATCCCAAAGCTTCCATATATTCAAATCATTCCTGTGACCGTATTGTAATAATTTTAATTTAAAAAGCCGCCCAGGCCATAGGCCTGTGCGACTTCTCATAAAATAACTTAAATTAAGTTTATCCTTCAATAGCAATATGCTTTGTGGTCTCAACTTTCTTTGGATCCTTCTTCGGAACTGAAAGTTTAAGAATACCATCCTCATACTTTGCCTTGATATCTTCCTGTTTCAGCTCATCACCTACATAGAAAGACCTGCTCATAGCACCGGAATAGCGCTCCTTACGGATGTACTTGCCATCCTTTTCATTCTTCTCTTCCTTGTCAAGTCCTTTGGCTGCGCTGATAGTTAAGTAACCATTTTCCAGCTTAGCCTCAATCTCATCCTTCTTGAATCCCGGAAGATCTATATCTACTTCATAGCTATTGTCAGTTTCCTTGACATCTGTTTTCATAACGTTCTTTGCATGTTTACCATAAAGCACCTTGTCAACATCAGGAAATGAAAAATCCATCCAATCATCGTTAAATAAGTTTTCTCCAAAAATACTAGGCATCAACATAAGTCATCTCTCCTTCTTAATCTATAAAATCTGTGTCAACCTGTTTCTTTGGAACCGGGATGTTTCAAGAACTCAAAGCCTTTGCTTTTTGTTCCTTTCCTTTGTTCTTGACTATGTTATACACCTATTATTAGCACTCGTCAATAGAGAGTGCTAATAATTTATAAATTGTTTATATTTTATGTTGTCATTTACATAAATTATATATCCGGATTTATGAAAACAGTCGGCTAATGTAGTCTTGCACATTTTCTTTACTAATGTTATTATAAAAATGTGAGTGGGAACGAAAATAGCGCTCACTATCCCTTTTTTAACAAACATTTTTTATAAGCTAAACTCCAAAAAAGCCAGCCGGTTGCAAACGGCTGGTATTTATTTTAAATAAAATTATTTGTTTTTCCTATTTAAAGTGATATACTAAGAGACAGTTACTTTATTTATAATTGTTTCATACAAAAAATTATTGTAACTATAAAAGACATCATACTAAAAAATCATTAAAGCAGCCGGTTGCCACTAATCGACTGCTTTAATGTTCTGTTATTTGTTAATTTATGTATATACATATGTATTAATATTGATATACACATGTATATACATTTTAGAGTTTAGAATAAGCAAAGAATAACGATTAATGTTAGTTTTTACCTATAATTTTTTCTTTAAATTCATCAAATGTCTCAATAGTAGTGCTCTGGCTCTCGAGCAGCCGATGACTTCCGTCCGGTAGGAGTTCCCACGCATCAAATGTTTTTTCCGAATGATCATGGATGAACTGGATATATTTGCCGGATGGAGTGTGGTAGATATCCTTCTTACTTATCTGGTTTAAATCTTTGACCTCTGCATCGCTCATCTTTATTTTCCTCTCTGTACGGATTCTGTAGATTTATCAAGTGCAAATATTTCCTCGATCGGGACTCCGAAATAGTCGGACATATCAAACATGAATTCTGCGGACGGGCAGCATTCGCCCAGCTCAACGCGGCGGATAGTGCGCGGATCATATCCAGTGTCCATGGCAAGCTGCTTTTGGGCGATTTTTCGCTGTGTCCGTATTCCCTTAAGATTATTAATTATTTTCATTTAATCACTTCTTTCGTTATAATTCATTAAAACCGGTAATCTGGTACATCATTAGAATTAATTTTGCCGACCACTTTTCCGAATACATCCAGACGGTCAGACTCTTTTATCTCAATAGGAGAGTATTTGCTGTTTAGTGATACGAGATAGAGTCTGTCTGCATATCTTTTCAGCTTTTTAATATAAGCCTCATCGTTCAGTCCGAATATACCTATCTCACCATCACATAGGGTATCCTGCTGTGATACCCACGCAATCTCTCCGCTGTGAAATTCCGGTTCCATACTGTCACCACTGACAATTACACCATATGATGCTTCATTTGGAATGACAGATGAGTCCATATTGACTGTTGCTTTGGAGCCATCAAGGAACATATTTCCGGTACCGGCAGATACCGGAGTCTCGTATACGTCTATACTGCGCGTAAATGGAAGTATTTCACATATATGTGATTTGTATTTGCCTGAATCGTGTAGCAGCTCGATGTAGTCAAGCACTTTTTCACGTCCGGCAGTATTGAGTCCGTTTACCAGACTGTCCGGATTACTTCCAAAATATGCCTCGTATATATCAGTGACACCCATGATACGGCAGAGCGTTAGAAATATTGTCACGCTGGGCTCAGTGTCGTTTTTCTCCCATTTGGAGATGGCTTTATTGGTCAGGTTAAAGCCCTCGCCTTGAAGCCTTTCTGCAAGCTCGGTCTGTGACCAGCCTAGTCGTTTCCTGTTTGTTGCTATAATTTCGCCAACTGAGTTCATAATCAGCCTCTTTTCTACTATTAATACATTATCTTTTGAGTCTTGTTCGTACATATAGTATATATTGCATGAATAAATAAATCAAGTGCAATTTCGCTACATAAGAGAAAAACGGACATAAGTGTCTCTTGACAGTCTCTATAATAGAGATATATAATAACACCTGTCGAAAGGAACAAACGTTTGCTTATGGGCGAAAAGAGGTGAGTATGATGGCAGACAGGGTAATACTTCATTCAGATATCAACTGTTGTTATGCTTCGATTGAGCATCTGCATCATCCGGAGCTTGCAGGAAAGCCATTGGCAGTAGGCGGTGACCCGGAGGCAAGACATGGTATTGTCTTAACAGCCGACTACACAGCTAAGAAGTACGGTGTGAAAACAGGAATGGCACTCTGGCAAGCAAAGCAGGTCTGTCCGAACATAACATTTGTCTCACCAAGAATGGACTTGTATCTTCGTTTCTCAAGGATGGCACATGAGATATATGCAGAATATACTGACATGCAGGAGCCATATGGGATTGATGAGTGCTGGCTTGATGTGACAGGGAGCAGTTCGCTTAAAGGAGATGGATTGCTTATCGCACAGGAAATCAGCAGGAGAATGAAGTCAGAGCTTGGCATCACAGTGAGTGTTGGTGTTTCTTTCAATAAGATATTTGCAAAGCTTGGTTCTGATTATAAGAAGCCTGATGCAATCACAACTATGTATAAGAGTGAGTTTAAGCAGAAGGCATGGTCACTTCCGGTGGCAGATCTTCTATACGTTGGCAAAAGTACGAACAGAAAGCTTGCATTATTTGGTATCAAAACCATAGGTGATCTTGCAAGAGCAGATGAAGATGTGCTTAACAGTCACCTTGGAAAGATTGGCAGTATCTTATGGTCGTTTGCTAATGGCTATGATGATTCACCTGTCAAGCTGGAGAACACCCACGCTCCAATCAAATCCGTGGGGAACAGCACAACGACACCAAAGGATTTAGTATGCGATGAGGATGTAAAGATTGTTCTTTATATTCTGGCTGAGAGTGTTGCAGCAAGACTTCGTGAGAATGGATTCCGGTGCAGAGTGGTTGAGATAAGTGTCAGGGATAATGAATTATTCTCTTTTACCCGTCAGAAAAAGATTGACCATGCGACAAACATTACCGGAGAAATAGCTGCATACGCATATCAGATATTTAAGGAAAACTATAACTGGAGCAAACCAATCCGCAGTGTTGGTGTCCGAGGTGCAGACTTAGTAACAGATAATTATTGGGAACAGATTGATTTGTTCTCAAGTGTGGAGAAGCGTGAAAAGCAGATGAAGATGGATTCGGCGGTTGATGAGATACGCAGAAGATTTGGATTTTACAGTATCCAGAGGGGACTCATGTACCGGGACAGGATTCTGTCGGCAGTCAATGCAAAAGAAGAACACACAGTACATCCACATGGGTATTTTGGATAAAGAGGGAGGCGGAACATGAGCGAAGCAGCAAGAATTGATCTGGTAGACAGAGCACCATTGACGGAGAAGCAGCAGAATGTGTATGAAAGCATTATGCAATATCAGAGAGTGAATGGTTATGCTCCTACTATCAGGGAGATATGCAAGATGGTAGGGGTGGCATCGACTTCAAGTGTTTATGCACATCTGAAAATATTAGAAGATAAAGGCTATATAGCAAGGAAGATGGATGCTTCCAGAGCAATAGCAATCTTGTAAGGAAGGTGATTACATTGAGCAATAAGGTATATGTTGATGTACTTGCAGAGTTTTCAAAGGACGGACTGCTCATTCCCAAAGAGATAACATGGGAAGATGGCAGAAAGTATGAGATTACACGAGTAAAAGACAAGCGCAGAGCAGCCAGTACAAGGGCTGGCGGCGTTGGAGAGCGTTATACCTGTGTGGTAGATGGAAAGGAAATATTCCTTTTCTATGAAGATAACAATATGTGGTTTATGGAAAGAGCTGGAGCCTGATGTGAATGTGTGCTGACAGCACAATTCATATCAGTTGGCTTTAGATCAGCAAAGCCGGGGAATGTGCAGACATTCATCGGAACTCCCGGCAAAAGGCTTGCAAAGGTGATTTCCCTTTCCTTTACGAGTACAGAATTGTAGATTGATGATTTTGTATGAATAAGGAGCGAACTGAATTGAACAAAGGAAATGTTATAGAAATTAGATGTAAAAAATGCAACAAGTTAATGATGGAATACTTTGTATGCGGTGATGATTCCGCTGTAGCACTTCAGAATATTGGAATTAAGTGTGACAGATGCAAGCGAGTGATGATACTCAAGAAGTATTCCGAGGGAATGATGAAGGAACATTCTGAGAATGGGACTTTCAGAATATAACGATTGACAATTAAATTACAGCCCACCTGATAAGGGCACATCAAAAGATGGAAGCACCAGAGACGCAGGGGAAACGAACAGTATTTATGATACTGGTTTCCTCGTGCGTCTTTTTGTGCTGTAAAGGTAATCCGACTTGTTCGTTTCCAAGGGCGGCAAGGAGGATTTATGAGCAGTAAAGCACAGACAAGAGAAAAGGATTATGAGAGAGGAATACGAATTGCTGATAGAAGAAAGGAGATAGGATTATCACAGGATGAGTTAGCTCATAGAGTAGGTATAGGCAGACAAGCATTATCTGCGATTGAAAATGGTGGAGATTTTAAGACACAGACATTAGATAATCTAGCAATCGTACTTGGTGTATCTGTTGATTTCATAATGTATGGAAAGAATGAAGAAAAGTCGGAACTATTATCTGAGGCAATGTATGTTCTTTCAGATATGGATGAATTGCAGATAAGACAGTGTCTTGCAATGATGAAAGCAATGAAAAGCGTGTCAGTTGAAAAGTGATTGTCGTGTTTACACGACATAATTGTCGCCTGTACACGGTCGGCAATTAAGGTGTGGCAGATTACAATATACTTGTGCTTGAGATACAGCACACCACGAGAGTGGAGGCGCCAAAACTCTCCAATACGAAATCGTAAAGGAGATAACAAAATGAATAAAAGAGATTTTAACGTAGTAGAAAACGAAGGTACAGATACTCAGGAGTTTGCAAAGGGTATTGCATTTGTAAAATCACGCAGAGCGGAACTCAATGTAGTCCAGATGGTCGAGAATATGCGTGATCAGGCAATGCCTAACGGAGTAATAATTAACGATGCATATTGTGACCGCTCGATAACAAGAGACTATGACAGAGAAGCACTGAATGCTTTCTTTGCAACACTTAAAGAGGAAGATTTTGAGGTTGTAGTAGTCAGAAGCCTGAATGAGATCACCGATGACATTTATGATTTGGAAGAATTTGTTAAGACCATCACAGATATGGGCATATGGCTCTATTCTCTTGAAGTCGGTCCGGTGCCAATTATTGTATCTCATGCAGAGGACTTTGGATGCTAACGGAGTCCTTTGGTAGAGCGACAACAGAAAATCATTCCGGTCGGGACAAACAAGTCCCGGCTGTGAAGGATTGCAGATTTACACAGACTGCATTCGGAACAGTTGTACATGATTCAAGTGGGAAGTGGCTTGGTCAGTATGAAACGGAAGATGCAGCTGTAGAGATGTTAAGAGAAATGGCAAAGGACAATGGAGGATATAGCGATGAAATATGATGGTTATCAAGTTGGAATCGTGATTAAATCGTTACGAATCCAAAGAAAACTTACAAAAGAAGGTCTTGCAGCGGAGCTTGGCATTAGTGAGTCAACTATCAAAAAGTATGAGAATGGAGAACGTGCATTAAGTATCACAAATCTATTTAAGATAATTGATTATTTCAAGGTAGATGCCAATACAATCCTAAATGTGGCAGAGAGTAAGAAAGAAACTTCAATAGACTCCAGGCTGGAATTAATGGATTGCAGCAAGAAGGCATATTTTCAAAAGATATTTAACGAAATGCTAGATAACGCAGAGATGCTTGTTTCATAGGAGGTTTGGCTATGAGAAGAAAGAAAAAGACGATTGAATGTATAGAGTATTTGTCAGTAAGTGCACCATTGGATAAAGTGGATCGCTTAGAGGATAAGCAGAGTAAATATATTCATGAGTATGTAAAAAATAAAGAATACATGATTGTTGGCACTGAACGCCGACATGGATTTTCACAGAATGATGTGGACAGACAGTGGCATCAGATTGTGGATAAGATTAGAAAAAAGCAGGTAGATGGTGTAATAGTCGCAAACATGAGTGTTATTACGGACAACCTTATTGATGCATTTATAAAAATAGCACAGGTTCAGGATGCAGGAGGAATTATCGTTACAGTAGATGATGGCAGGCTGGCTATGAAGTTAAGGGGGTTTTAGATTATGAATAAGAATAAAAAACGATATGACAAATATAAAAAGTTTGATGTTGTATATGCAGATTTTGGTCGAAATCCGCATGGTGTGCAAGGGGGAATAAGACCGGGAATTGTAGTCTCGTGTGATGCAAGTAATCATGGTGGTGCACCTCAGATTTCAGTTGTTCCATTATCATCAAAACTGAAAGATAATCCTGTGCATGTGATAGTTGAGCCTTCAGAAATAAGAGGGCACGCATTGAGCAACAGATCTGATTTTATGCCGGAGGATATTCAAACTTTAAATAAGGGATGTGTCCGTTTTAAGTCGGGGTACATTCCGGGAGAATCGGAGATTAGGGAAGCAATGGATAGAGCGATGATAATGCAGCTTAATCTGTTACCTGTAGCACGCAAGATGGTATTAGAGGAATTGGAGATGAAACAAAATGGATAACAGAACGAAGAAAACAAATAACAAGAGATTTGTCAGATATCCAGAGGGTGCAGAGATGTACTCGATGAGTTTATCAAAGTTCCAGCAGTTAGCTAAGGATGCGAAAGCATGTTATAAGATGAATAGACTGGTGCTGGTGAACCTTGATATTCTTGATGAATATCTGGAGACATTTCATATAGAAGACGAGGAATTCTACAAATAAATTAAAAAGAATATGAAAGAGTTTGCATTAATATACTTGACTTTATGTCGGACATAAAGTATACTATGTTCGGATGGAGGTGATATATTGGCAAAGATGGGACGACCAAAGGCTGAAAAACCTGCTGATAAGAAGGTTACAATCAGACTGAATGGTGAAGAACATGAATTGTTGCTTGAATACACCAAAAATCATAACATGACTATGACGCAAGTAGTTAAAATGGCAGTATTAGAGAAACTAATGGCTGACCAGAAGTAATGCAGGCTCTTTTCTTTTTGAGAAAGGAGAAAAGATGGCTTGTAGAAAAGATGGTAAAGGAAGAGTATTACGAAAAGGAGAGCATTATCGTAAAACTGATGGCAGGTATTCATATATTTATACTGATCCATTAGGGAAAAAAAGGACGATATATGCGAAATCTCTTGTAACACTTAGGCAGAAAGAAGACGAACTTGTTCGTGATCAGATGGATGGATTAAATGTATATGTTGCCGGAAGTGCAGATGTGAATTTTATGTTTGATAGATATATTTCTACCAAGACGGAGTTGCGAAGTACTACAAAGGCAAATTACTTATATACATGGGATCATTTTATCAGGGATACGTTCGGAAAGAAAAAGATTAAGGATGTGAAGTATTCTGATGTCTTATTTTTCTATACGGATTTGATTACGAACAAAGGATTGCAGGTAAATACTTTGGAAAGTATCAATACTGTATTGCGACCTACATTTGAGCTGGCAGTACGAGATGATATAATAAGAAGAAATCCTGTAGATGGAGCTTATGCCGAGGTGAAAAAAAGAAATGGTGGCGCTAGAAAGAGTCGAAGAGCACTGACAGTAGAGCAGCAGAGAGAGTTTATTGCTTATGTTGCAAAGAATCCGTTTTTCTTCCACTGGTATCCGTTTTTTGTATTTCTGCTTGGAACTGGATGCAGAATCGGGGAGGCAATAGGCATCAGATGGGACGATGTTGATATGAAGAAACGAACAATCAATATTAACCATAGTCTTACCTATTACACAAGATCTGACAATTCATTCAAGTGTGAGTTTAGGGTTTCAGAACCTAAAACAGAAGCAGGAATAAGGACAATTCCAATGATGGGACCGGTGTATGAAGTGCTCAAGTCTGAATATCAGCGTCAGCAGGAAGAAGGTTTTTGTGTTGCAGAGGTTGATGGAATGACAAACTTTATATTTACTAATCGATTTGGAAATCCACATAATCCGCAGGCAGTAAATCGTGCAATCAAGAGAATCGTTGATACTCACAATGCTGAAGAAGAGGTAGAGGCAAAGAAAAAGAAGAGAGAACCTATAATGTTGCCCAGGTTTTCATGTCATGGTCGAGTTATAATAAGGACAAGTTAGAAAACTCCAGTAAATACAAGGGGTTGCACTAATTTAGTCCTTATTTTTAATTTCCTGAAAAGGGAAAAATAAAGCAGCGCTGTCATTCCAGAATATGAATTATTACAGATCCAGACTGGAAATGGATTTGTGTAAGACAAGAGTAAAAACAACAGAATTATTGTAATTATAGGACTGAATTAGCTCGCACGGAATATAGATTCCGGTTGTCTAATTCAGTCCTCTTTTTGATTGACGACGATGAAAGGTGATGAAAAATGGCTAGAATTATTTCTATTGTAAACCAAAAAGGGGGAACTGGAAAGTCCGCATGTACAGCTAATTTAGCAGTAGGATTAGCACAAAAGAATATGAAAGTGTTAATCGTTGATGCCGATCCACAGTCTGATGTATCTGCAGGATTTGGATATCGTGATTGTGATGAAAGTAATGAAACACTTACAGCTCTTATGGATACAGTAATGAAAGATGAAGATATTCCTTCAGACTGTTATATCAGGCATCAGGCAGAAGGAATAGACATTATCTGTTCTAACATTGGACTGGCAGGTACGGAAGTACAGTTGGTAAATGCAATGAGCAGGGAATATGTATTGAAACAGATTTTATATGGTATCAAGGATCAATATGATGCAGTCATTATTGACTGTATGCCATCATTGGGAATGATTACGATCAATGCGCTGGCTGCATCAGATGAAGTCCTCATTCCAGTTGAAGCGTCCTACCTGCCAATCAAAGGCTTGCAGCAGTTGTTAAAAACGATCGGTAAGGTTCGTAAGCAGATTAATCCGAAGTTGCAAGTCGGTGGGATTCTGTTCACGATGGTCGATGCGCATACAAATGATGCCAGAAATAATATGGAACTTCTCAGAAATGTATATGGAAGTCAAATTCATATCTTTGATAATTATATTCCATTTTCTGTAAGAATGAAGGAAGCAGTCAGAGAAGGACAGAGTATTTTCTCTTATGATCCGAAAGGCAAAGCTACAGAAGCTTATCGGAGAGTGACGGAGGAGGTGCTGAAAGATGCCATCTAAAAAAAGAGAAACTCCCATTTCCTTACAGCCACTTGATGCGTTGTTTGGAACAAACGAAGAAACAAACAATGGAATTTGTGAGATAGCAATAGGAAGCCTTCATCCATTTCCAAATCACCCGTTTCAAGTAAAAGATGATAAGAAAATGGAAGAATTATCAGAAAGCATTACACAATATGGCGTGTTGGTTCCTGGTATTGTGCGGTTGAGAGGGTCCGGTGGTTATGAGCTGGTAGCTGGTCATAGGCGAAAACGAGCATGTGAACTTGCGGGATTAGAGAAAATGCCTGTTATCATCAAAGATCTTACAGATGATGAAGCGACGGTGATCATGGTAGATTCCAACATTCAACGAGAAGAGCTGCTGATCAGCGAAAAGGCATTTGCTTATAAAATGAAATATGAGGCGTTAAAGCGTCAGGGGAAACGGTCTGATTTAACTTCTTGCCAAGTTGGCAAGAAGTTGGCGGCGGAAGAAGTCAGTCAGAATACAGGAGATAGTTCCAGACAGATTCTTCGATATATTCATCTGACAGAGTTAATCACAGAGCTTTTAGAACTGGCAGACGAGAAGAAGCTTCCCTTTAATACAGCTGTTGAAGTTTCATATTTGAGAAGTGAAGAACAACAGATATTGCTTCAGTATATGAGTAATCACAATATGGTACCATCCATGAAGCAGGCAAAGGAATTGAAGCAGATTTCAAAAGAGCGGATGTTGACGTATTCAGAGATTGACCAGATCTGTATGAATGAGAGTACTGAGAAAGTACAGGTGCAGATTCCTGCGAAAAAGCTGAAACAGTATTTTCCTGAGTCATATTCTAAAGCTCAGATAGAAGAAGTGATATTTATGCTCCTAGCATCATGGGCAGAAAAACAATAATATGATATGCGAAGTTGGACAGAAGGAATGAAAAGATGATGATAGAAGATGTAATTAAAAAATCAATATTGCCACTGGCATTTATACTATTCTGGTTCTGGATCGTATCCACTATCATGAAAGTCAGTGGAAAGACAGACTTGTTCTGGTGGATATTTCTTTCCGGACTTCCATTTGGAATACATAAAATGCGGTTGATCCTAATTTCAAAAGGAATGGATATAACAGCAACACTTGGGATGGCTGCATTAAGTGTCATCATTGGAGCTTTGATCGGAAGTATCATGATTCCAGTGTATGTAATCCGTGCGGTATACGTTTTCTTACGATATATCATCGGAAAATAATTGAATATTTGATAAGAGGCAGGCTTGCGAAAATAAAATCGTAAGCCTGCCTCTTTTTTTGTACCCAAAATCAGGCAATTTAGGGGAAATCCCTTTTGCAAATATATATACTTGGAGGATTTATAAGATGAGAGAGCGAATTGAAAGTAAGCATGTAACAAAGGAAATCAAAAGTCAGATGCCAGTGATTCCGGTGGAAATTGTTAAAGAAAGAGGCTGTACGTTCTGCCCGTATTATTTGGGCAATTATGAGAAACAGCCACGTTGTATGATGAAAATCTGTGCCTGGGATGATGAAAATGAGCGTTTCCATCCAGTTCTTCGTGAACTGATTCCGTTTTACAAAGAGAAAATGGAAAAAGCAGAAGAAAAGTTCCTGGCAATGAAAAAGATTTATACGACCCTGTTAGGAATGTTTGCCGATGAAATGAGGCAGGAAGAGTTGGAAAAAGATGAATGTTACGGATGTGCCTATGGAAAATGTGGACCATGTATCGGTATCTGTTACAAATCAATGAAAGCATAGGAGGGGTATGCCAATGAATACAACAATTATTTCCGGGCGATTGGTAAGAAATCCCGGATACAATGAAGTGGAGAATGAAAAAGGACTTCATAAGATTGCCAAGTTTGTTCTGGCAGTCAGAAGAAATTATTCTGATGAAGTCAGTTTCATTCCGGTAAAGGCTTTTGCAAAGAAAGCAGAATTTGCCAGAGATTATCTGATGCAGGGAACGAAGGTCATGGTGGAAGGCGAGATTGTCACAGGTAATTATGAAGATAAGGATACCGGGAAAAAGATCTATACAACTGAAGTGTATGCAAATCGGATCGAATTTGCAGGTGCAAAAATAGTTGACAGACCACCGTTTCCAGAAGATGCGGAAGGGTTCTTAGAGATCCCAGAGGGCATGGAAGAGGAAATGCCGTTTAGATAGAGGAGGATAAAAGATGGTTTCAGTAGATCAGGCGTATATGGTAGGGCATATGAAAAATGCCGATGGAAGTATCAATAACAAAAATGTAGTGCTGTCAGCAGCATGTGAAGCAGCGGAACTGTTCCAGTGCATGATGTCAGTAAATCAGAAACTGGAGGACTGGCAGAGATTTAACCACACCTTGGAGATGCATCTTAGAAGTGTGGAATGTGAGAAAATCCATGATATCTGTCAGGCGGTATATGGAATGAAACATCCGTCCGATGAACTGGAAGGATTGTATCTGGCAAGAGAGGATGAACAGATATGCCTGCTGTACTATCAGGTATTTGTAGGGATGCTGGAAATCAATATTAATTCAGCCGAAGTGCTGTACAAACAGAAGGAGGAAATAATCAATGAGTAAGGTGGAGTATATGCCGGTAGATTGTCTGCAGGTGCCAAAGATGCTGTTCCAGGTGGAAAAATTCAAAAATCTGTCAAATACAGCAAAAATTTTATACAGCTTATTTCTGGATCGTTTGAAATTTGCGGTGCAGAATGGCTGGGTAGATCATAACGGAGATCTGTTTGTTATCTATCCAAAAAGCGAAATGAAGAAAGACCTGAATACGACTCGATATGGCGTAGATCAGGCAGTACAGGAACTTGTTAAGATTGGAAAGCTGGTGCGTATTGTTCAAAACAATGGAAAGGCGAACCACTTTTATATCAATGATATTTATGAAAATGAGATGGAGGAAGAATCAATGATGACATTAGACAGAATTATGGCAAATATGCCGATGGAAGAAAGAGAAATTATCATGGACAAGATGGTGGCAGCATCCAGAGATATTCTGGGAACAATTGCAGATATGGGATATCTGGATGAATATGAGACACCACTGACTCCTATGGAAGAGCGAGGCTATTACGATGAAGAAGGTAATCTTGATATTGATGCCGTAGAAGCCGATGGCTATGAGTTTGGTATGGATCTGGCATTTGGCGTGTTATCTGTTTGTGAAGGAAAGCCTGAACATGTGCTGGAAATTCAGAAATATGTAAATGAACAGTATGAGTGCTGTTCTAATAAGAAGTTTATGAAAGTTCTGGAAACAATCGCACGAATGAATGGAAACGAGGAGGTTTATATCGAGGATATGTATGCCTGCAATAAAGAAGCAAGGAATTATTATCTGAGCGAGTTAATGATGTGCTTCAACTTTGTGTTTAATGAGATGTGTCATGGAACAGGCAGTGCAGCAGGGTGTGATTTTAATAGTGAGGAAGAATAGGAAATAAGCTATGGCAGATTTTGAATATTTCAGAGCAGAAGAATCTGACCAGTTTTCTTTTTTTCGGATCCCCAAAGCTCTGTTCACAGAAAAAGAGTTTGCAAGCCTGTCCACAGACGCAAAGCTCCTTTATGGAATTCTGCTTGATCGAATCAGCCTATCCAAGAAAAATGGATGGATTGACAATGATGGTTATGTCTATATCATTTATACGATCGCAGAATTGCAGGAACTGTTGCGAATGTCGCATACGACAGTGACAAAGCTTCTTTATGAGCTTGACAGTGTGCATGGGATTGGATTGATCGAACGGTATCGGCAGGGGAATAATCGTCCTTCTGTCATATACGTGAAAAATTTTGTGAAACGGAGCAGAGGAAAGCCAGTAAGATACTTTGCTTCTGGAACGCCAGAAACTGGAAATCCAGACTGCAAGGAATTGGAAATCCGGATTGCAAGAAACTGGAAGTCCGGAACGCAAAAAAATAGAAGTCCGGACTGCAAGAATCTGGATGGAAGTAATACTAAGATAAATAAGACTGAAAAGAATCATACTGATAAGAGTAAGGGCAATACTCCCGCTTTGGAAGAAAAATTCAGTCAGTATGGTAGATTTAAAAATGTTGTTCTGTCGGAAGCTGAACTGCAGGAGCTGATGACGCTATTTCCATGGGATTACCAGAAACGGATTGATCATCTTTCTGTTTATATGAAATCCAGTGGAAAAGAATATCAGAACCATTTTGCAACAATCTGTCTTTGGGCAGAAAGGGATGGAACCAGGATAGGAATGGATAAATATGAATTTCAGGAAGGAGAAAGCCTGTGATGGAAAATAAAGTAACAGCAGATTATGTGGACGAAGAGGGATGTCTTCATTGTGGCATCTGTGGAAAAAGAAAACAGATGAAAGTCAGTCTGATGGGATTTGAGCATGTAGTGTCTTGTTTGTGCGAATGCGAGGTGAAAGCCAGACAGGAACTGGATGAAAAGATGCAGCGGGAAGAAGCACAGCGACTGCTTTATCAGAGAAAATCCGTCGGACTTCGGGAAAGAAGATTCTGGGAATGGAAATTTGAAAATGACAACGGAAGCAACCAGAAGATACTAATTGCCAGGCAGTATGTAGAAAACTGGACAGATATGAAGAGAAAAAATGTAGGATTGCTTTTGATGGGACCAGTTGGAACCGGGAAAAGTTTCTTTGCAGGCTGTATTGCAAATGCACTTTTGGAACAGGGAGAACGTGTCATGATGACAAATTTTTCCAGGATCCTAAATGAAATGACCAGCTATCAGGCAGATAAGAACCAGATTATACAAAATCTTGTGGATTATCCGTTGCTGATTATTGATGACTTGGGAATAGAACGAAATTCCGAGTTTGCTTTGGAGCAGGTCTATAATGTGATAGACAGCCGCTATTGTAAAATGCTTCCGCTGATCGTAACAACGAATCTGGGACTGAATGAAATGAAATCCACAGATTTAGATACTGCCCATCAGCGTATTTATAGCAGAATACTTGAAATGTGTGTTCCCATCTATTGTGGTGGAGAAGATAAGAGAAAAGAAGAAGGGACAGAAAAACTCGTACAGGTACAGAGCCTGATTACCGGTTAATCTGTCCTTTTTTATTGAAAGGGGGTGATTGCCATGATTACAGATCTGGACAGCAGTTAAATCGCTGAAAGGAGGGAAAAGTCATGCAGGAAGAGGTAACTCAGAAAACGGTCACGTTCTGTATTCGGACTACCAAAATCACAGCAGACCTGTTGAGAAAGGTTCTTGCTGCGTATCTGCGGCATCATAAGCAGAAATCGGTAGAGAAGAAAGCACAGAAAAATCAGCCGAAACAGGGAAAGGTCACGGTAAAAGAGCTGGCAAAGCAGAATGCCGGGATGGTCAATATCGAGATCACGAACAAAAATATCAAGTCCTTTGAACGCTATGCCAGAAAATATGGAATTAACTATGCTCTGAAAAAGGACAAGAGCAAAGAGCCGCCAGTTTATCTGGTATTTTTCAAAGGACGTGATCAGGATGCCCTCAATGCTGCTTTCCGTGAGTTTTCCCAGAAACAGATTCAAAAAGCGAATAAACCTTCGATTCACAAGCGTCTGGCAGCTTACCGGGCAATGATGCCAAAGAAGACGAAGGACAAAGTAAAGAACCGGCATCAGGAGCAGAGTCGATGAAGAAACAGATCGGCAAACCTCTGATGCAGAAGTGGAAGAATAAGATCGGGGTCAGGCTGTCCGCCCTGGATAAAAAGAAACTGGTTCTTACCAATCTCCCATATGCTCTGGCTGCGTTCTATGCAGACCGGGCATTTTTTCTTTACCGGAATAGTCCGGGAGAAGATATGGGGAACAAACTCTTATATGCTATGGAACACGCAGATCGGATTTTTGCTGGTTTTGTGTTAAGCAATAACTGGAAAGATCTGCTGGCAGGGATTACGGTTGCAGTCGTTTTGAAAGTGCTGGTTTGGCAGAAACAGTCAGATGCAAAGAAACTCCGAAAAGGAATCGAGTATGGTTCAGCCAGATGGGGAAACGCTGAGGATATCAAACCTTATATGTCGGAAAATCCGTGGATGAACATTCCATTGACAGCAACAGAAGCACTGACGATGGAGAGCAGACCGAAGCAACCGAAATATGCAAGAAATAAAAATATTGTAGTTATCGGCGGCAGTGGTTCCGGTAAGACACGTTTTTTCGTAAAACCATCGGTCATGCAGATGAACTGTTCCATGGTCATTACAGATCCCAAAGGCACTCTGATCGAGGAGTGCGGGAAGATGTTAGCAAAGGGACCGCCGAAGAGGGATAAAGATGGAAATGTCATCAAAGATAAATCCGGGAAAGTGGTATATGAGCCTTATGTGATTAAGGTTTTGAATACGATCAACTTTTCTAAGTCTCTTCATTACAATCCATTTGCTTATATACGGTCTGAAAAAGATATCCTGAAACTGGTGACGACAATTATTGCAAACACCAAAGGGGAGGGAGAAAAATCTTCCGAGGATTTCTGGGTGAAAGCGGAGAAACTGCTGTACACAGCACTGATTGCCTTCATCTGGTATGAGGGTGATGAAGAGGAGAAGAATCTGAATACTCTTCTGGATCTTCTGAATGAAAGTGAAACCCGTGAAGAGGATGAAACTTACCAGAACCCGGTAGATATGATGTTCCAGGAACTGGAAGAAAGAGATCCGCAGCACTTTGCGGTCAGACAGTATAAAAAATACAAAATGGCGGCTGGCAAAACGGCGAAGTCGATTTTGATTTCCTGTGGTGCCAGACTTGCCCCATTTGATATCGCAGAGCTTCGTGAGATCATGTCTTACGATGAAATGGAACTGGATAAGATCGGAGACAGGAAAACAGCCTTGTTTCTGATTATGTCCGATACGGATACCACATTCAACTTTGTGATTGCGATGCTGCAGTCACAGCTTTTCAATCTGCTTTGCGACAAGGCAGATGATGAATATGGCGGCAGACTTCCGGTGCATGTGCGTGTCATCGCTGATGAGTTTGCCAACATCGGACAAATTCCTCAGTTTGACAAGCTGATCGCAACCATCCGAAGCAGGGAAATCTCTGCTTCTATTATTTTGCAGTCACAGAGCCAGTTAAAGGCAATGTATAAGGATAGTGCAGATACCATTCTGGGCAACTGTGATACGACTTTATTCCTTGGTGGGAAAGAGAAGACCACATTAAAGGAAATGAGTGAGCTTCTGGGTAAGGAAACCATTGACCTGTATAACACTTCGGAGACAAGAAGCAATCAGAAATCTTTTGGACTGAATTATCAGAAACTGGGGAAACAGTTGATGACAGAGGACGAGATTGCAGTCATGGATGGAGGAAAATGTATCCTGCAGATCCGTGGTGCCAGACCATTTTTCTCAGACAAATATGATATTACGAAACACAAAAACTATCGGCTTCTTGCAGATGAAAACGAGAAGAACCGATACAAGGTTGAGAAAGAGTTAAATCCGCAGTACACACCGAAATCTGAAGAAGAGGTGGAAGTAATTCAAGTAGATCTGTCGGAGTAACCTTGGGAATGAACGAAAAATAATAAGGAAAGGAATAACTGACATTAGGTGCGCCGGCTTTTTAGTCGGTGTTTTTTCATTCCCGTAAACACCTGAAAAAAGTCAGTTTTGGTGAATGTATATGGCATTTTTTAGCAGTGCAATTACAACTTTAAAAACTCTTGTAGTCGCAATCGGTGCAGGTCTTGGCGTGTGGGGTGTCGTAAACCTTCTGGAAGGATATGGGAATGACAATCCCGGCGCTAAGAGCCAGGGCATCAAACAGCTCATGGCTAATTAGATGTAATAAAAGCGGAGAAAGGAAAAGCACAATCCAGACGGAACCGGCGGTGTAGTCAAGAAATATTGTGGAAACGCAAGATTTCTGCTATAATGGGTATAAAACACTTGACGATGGAAAGAAAGGCGGGAAGCCTATGCACATTAGTTATCAGCCACTATGGAACACACTGAAAGAGCGTGGCATGAGGAAAGAGGATTTGCGGCTTGCCGCCGGTCTTACCACAAATATGATTGCCAACATGGGCAAGGGAAAGAATATCAGCATGGAAACGCTGGTTCGCATTTGTGAAGCCTTGAATTGTGGTATTATGAATGTGATTAAATTAGAACAGGACAATATCTAAAGCGATATAATTTTATATTTGATTCGATTTGCACAAAAAATTAAATTTTAATGGTGTATATTTTCTATTGTACCCAATGTAAATAAGTGCTATCATAAAATAAAACAAGTACATTTGAAACATTTTATGATTTGAGAGTGTGCTTGCAGGTTAGTAGCATATTGCCAATAACTGAATACAAAAAATGTAGGTTCTGGTCATTTTAGAAAGGAGCATTGTTTATGAAAAAATTTAGTAAAAGATTGTTTACCTCGTTGGTAGCGTTTTGTATGCTTTTTTCTGTGAGTGCGGTTCCTGCTTTTGCAGCGGAAACAACAACGGAAATAACGGATACTCAACAGCCGGTAGTCATTGGAGAATATGACGGATACTTAACCGATGTTATGATTTCCGATGGTGTCACCAAAAGAGCAGTCGCTAATGTTCGTATTAACTCTTATGCAACTTATGATGAGGATGATGGGATTCAAGTTCATGTGAAGTTGTATGTACCGTGGTATGAATCTCCAAAACCGGAGTTCACTGGTATGACTGGTACAGTTAATGTGCTTATGAACAAAAAATCCACCAATACGGCATTTGCAGAATTAGCCGACGGTGAAGAAACAATCGAAACTGATGTGGATACTGGAAGAACAGGTAATAGCGGAGATAAGGGAACGGTTTCTGTTTCTGGTGTTGCTACCGCTAATAATGCCTTGGCAGGCGGTGGAGCTTTCGCTATTTCTTACCCTGTGACACTTCCCTAATTAAATGCAAAACAGTTGTGAATTAAGGTTGGTAATAGGTAAAATGAAACGGTTATTGGCAATATGCGTATGTTTTTTTATGTGTGTAGGCTTATGTTCGTGTGATTCTTCCCAAACTCGGTCGGTATCATCATATAACTGGTCTTTAGAATTTATTACTGATTTAGATGGTAATATGTTATTCTCAGGTTCAGTGCATGATGACATACCAGTATTGGATTTGACATTGAGTTTTGAAGAAAAAAGTTTTATCTTAACAGATAACACTCATAAACAAGAATGGACAGGTACATATTCGCTTGAAAAGATTGACAATTCTTCTTCGAAACTCGGATTAACTTTTGAAAATTTAGAGGAGCCTGTTACAGGCGTATATGGAACAAGAGTTTATTCTGATGATTCAGAAAGCGCAACAATTACATTACAAACTGATGAAAATATCCTGTCTTTTGTTGGAGAAGATTCATAAATAAAAACAGCCGCTGTAGGAACAAAATCCTACAACGGCTGTTTTTATTTCCACGGCCTGCGCCGGAAGTTCATACCAGACTGTTTTATCAGCGGGGATTTCTTGAACAGCTTTTTCAAAAGGCTTCGTTCCTCTTGTGAGAGCCGCTTGTATTTGAGCCGGAACGCCTTGCAGAATATCTCCGTGAATTGCTGAACCCTGTCCCCCGGAGATTGCATGGCCTTTTGTACTTCCCGTATAAGTTCATCGGCAGGCGTGGTATCCGGCGCACTTTCGCTGTCATTTTCGTGCGCCTTGCGTATATCATGGAGAATGACGTCCCATGTTTTGTGCGTCACATGGCAGAAAAAATCTTCTTCCTCTATCTGACAGGCTTCCAACACTTTGATTGCCCGGTCTGCCGCAGCTTCGGGGTGTTCTTCCAGTACCATAGCCCGTAAAGCAGCCAGTGAGCTGTTTGTGTCATGGAAGTGCATGGTTGCTATCCCGTCCACATAGATTTCTGCGTCTGCCAGCAATTCCTTAAATTTTTCATGGGAGATAATCTCACACAGCAGCCGGTTATTGAAGCGTTCACTTTTCAGCAGTTCCACGACTTCATCACTCAAATGTAATTCTTCTATCGGGGTGTTTTCATATCTCCGATTATTGGTAAGGCCGAGCAGATAGTCAACCGACACCTGATAGAAGTCTGCCAGCTTCAACAGGCTGCCGTGGTTAATTTCCTTGTATTCGTCGTTGTCGTTTTCATAACTGCCGAGGGCTGATTTTGAAATGCCGGTTTCCTGTGCCAGTTCTTCCAGATTCAAGCCCCGTTCCACCCGTAAATCTTTCAGGCGTTCCTGTACGGAAATGCGGGTTTTCATAAACACATCGCTCCTTCCTGCGGCTGGCTGCCGCTGTTATTCCTTATTATACCATATACCGTTCCGAAATCGTGGAATTTTTCGATTTTGGGGCGGTTTTCCTATTTTATGGACATACGGGAAAGGGTTCAAAAATGAGCTATGATTAAGTCAGTTCATCGATGGATTATTTCCAATCGAATGACCGGCCTGATGGGATATGCTCCCCGGCGATGTAGCGCAACGACCTGCGGCAAGGAAATGGAGGAACCTTGACCGCAGCGAGCGTACCAACGGGAACGAAACGCCGCTGTGAGATTCAGGGGCAGGAACGACAGCAGGACAACCCGGCAGAACTGATACCAAAACGCTACCCAAACACGACAAATCGGCGGGGTGTAGTCTGCCCCGTCCGTAATACTATGGGGCATTTCAAAGCGGCTCTATGGCCGTATTTTCCTTGAAAATCGCCCCGAAACATGACACCAAAAACCTTTATCCGCCTGTTCCCGTTGTTACGGCTGAAATGGGCGGATTTTCTATGATAGGAGGCACTATGCCGAGAATGAGCAAGAAACGGAAGTTGGAGCTTTCCTTCTTCCTCAATGACCGGGGGCGTGTGGCCTACAACGACCTGTGCCGGAAGTGCCAGCATAAGTGCAAGCAGAGTTTCCGGGCTGTCGTGATAGACTGCCCCCATTACCTGTCAAAACGAGCCAAGCGAAAGGAGAAAATCAGTTAAATGGAATTTGAATTTATGAGCGCAGACACGGTTCTGCCGCCTTGTATGCCGCTACCCGCCGCAATGCTTCGGCTGCCGATCAGCAGCACAGCAAAAGTCATGTATGCCCGTCTGCTGAACACCACCCTTACGGCAGGGATAGAGGATAGCAACGGCATTTTGTTTGTCCGTTTTCCTATCATGGAATTAGCGGCAGCCCTCTCCCGCAGCCCCGTCACTGTGAAGCGTTCCCTGAAAGAATTGGAGGACATCGGGCTTATCCTGCGGGTGCGCCGGGGTGTGGGAGAACCAAACCGCATTTACACGCTGCTTCCCAAAGGAGGGCTGCCATGATAAATGAGAAGCTGGAAAAGCTGAATCAGGAGATTGCCAAAGGCGAAGCCAGACTGCGGCGGGCGCAGCATGAAGAAAAAATACTGGAACACCAGGTGAAGCAGCTTACCCGGAAGGAACGGACGCACCGGCTCTGTACCAGAGGAGCTATGCTGGAAAGTTTCCTTTTAAGGCCGGAAGTGCTGACAGACGAGGATGTGATGGACATTCTGAAACAGGCATTTTCTCAAAGTGGCATGAAGGAAATAGTTGCAGAAAGCGTGAAAGGGCGGGTAGCCGGGGAATCCCTTACGGAGTAAGGGCGCAACTATACACCGGTCAAGCCGGTGCGTTGCGCCCTGCCGGGGGCTTCCTGCGGAAAGCGGATGATTTTCAGCACCGTTGCGGCTGCTTCCAATCATCACAGGGGACGCTACACTTCCCCTGCGCTGGCTGCGCCAGCTACCCCTTTGTGGACTTGCCGCCCGGGAACACCTTGCGCTGCAAGCTGTTCCCGTCCAGCAAGTTTACAATTTATCTATTCCAAAACAGGACTGCCCGTAGTATAATAAAGCTAATGACGAACACTATCTAAGGAGATGGTTTTATGTATGGATTGATTGCTTTGAATTTCATCATACCCTTTGTTATGGTTTTTGTAGGATATATCTTAAAGAAGCACCCGGTAAAAGATATGACATCCGGTAACGGATACAATACGCCTACATCTCGGAAGTCACAAGAGCATTGGGATTATGCACAAAGCATAGCACCTAATATTTTTATTGGTATTGGCAAAACATTAGGTTTGGTAGAAATCGTTTTGTGTATATCCTTACTTCTTCTTAATATTTCTACACAGACTACCGTATTTGCAGGAGTAGTTGTTGGAATTATTTTTCTGATTTTTGGATTTTATAAAACAGAAACTGGAATTACAAGTAAATTTGCGAACAAAAACTTTTAAGCTATTAGACAGCTTTCCATCATCGAGCCAACCTGACCCGAACCTTCAAAACTGAATACTAATCGCCTACCAGCGACACCACTAAGCAGGAAATCAGAAACGGTTTCCTGCTTTTCTTTTGCCCAAAATCAACCACAGGAAGGAGGAACGCTATGCCCTGTCCACACCATGATATAAAAATAATCCAGCGCAGCAACCACCAGTCAGCCGTTGCGTCTGCCGCCTACCAGAGTGGGGAACGGCTGTTTTCCGAGTACGACCAGAAGCAGAAATACTATTCCCATAAAAGCGAGATTGTCCATACAGAAATCATGCTGCCGCCCCACGCCCCACCAGCGTATGCAGACCGCAATACTTTGTGGAACGCCGCCGAAGCTATCGAGAAGCAATGGAACTCCCAGCTTGCCCGGAGAATCGTGCTTGCCATACCGAGGGAAATCCCCCCGGAACAGCACGCCGACCTTATCCGGGACTACTGCCGGGAGTTTTTTGTTTCTAAAGGCATGATTGCCGATTTTGCCATCCACGACAAAGGGAATGGGAATCCCCACGCCCACATCCTGCTGACCATGCGGGCAATGGACGAAAACGGGAAATGGCTTCCCAAGAGCCGGAAGGTTTATGACCTTGACGAGAACGGCGAGCGTATCCGGCTCCCGTCCGGGAGCTGGAAAAGCCACAAGGAGGATACCGTGGACTGGAACGACCAGAAGTACGGAGAGATCTGGCGGCAGGGCTGGGCGGCTACCGCTAACCGCTATCTGGAAGCCAACGGACGCCCGGAGCGCCTTGACCTTCGTTCCTATGAACGGCAGGGGCTTGATAAAATCCCCACCGTCCATATGGGGCCAGCAGTCAGCCAGATGGAGAAACGAGGGATACAGACCAACATCGGCAACTTGAACCGGGACATCAAAGCCGCCAATTCCCTTATGCAATCTATCCGGCAGATGGTACGCCACCTGAAAGGCTGGATTGCAGACCTGAAGGAGAAAAAAGCCGCCCTGCTGGAAGCCTTGCAGGAATCGAAGGAACCCACCCTGCCGGAGCTGCTGGGGAAATATCTGGATTTGCGCCGGGAGGAACGTACAGGCTGGACAAGCAAAGGCCAGCTTACAGGCAGCGTTGCCGATTTCAACAAGGTTATGGAAGCTATCCGCTATCTGCGGGAAAAGGAGCTGTCCACTGTGCAGAGTTTGGACGCTTATCTGGATACCGTCAGCGGGCAGGCCGTTTCCATCCGGGCAGAGATGAAGCCGAAAGAACAGCGTATGAAAGAAATCAACACCCTGCTTTCCCATATCGCCAACTTTGAAGCCCATAAGCCGGTTCATGTGGAGTATGCTGCCATCCGGTTTAAGAAGCCACGGGAACAGTTTGCCGCCGCCCATCGGGACGAGCTGGACGCCTATAATGCCGCTATCCGTTATTTCAAGGTGCATTTGAAGGAGAAGAAGTACAGCATTAAAAAGCTGAATGAGGAACAGACACAGCTTGCCGGAGAAGTTGCCGGATATAAGGAACGGTTGTCCGCATTACAGGAGGATGTGAAGATTCTCCGGGATGTGCGTCACTGGCTCAATCAGGTTCTTCCGTCTGAACAGTACCGCCAGACCGCCGAGCCGGGAAAGAAACCGTCCATCCAGCAGGCAGTCAAAGGCCGGACGCAGCGTATCCGGGAAGAACAGGCCGAGAAACGGAAGCAGCCCCGCACAGAGAAAAAACAGGATATGGAACTTTAATAGGCGCTTGCTATTTTCTTTTTCGAGAATGACAGGCGCTTTTCTTATTTTCAGGAGGATTTATTTGAATGTATTTAAAGCTGTCAAGCAGTCTGTTACCACCCGGCAGGCTGCGGAGCATTTTGGAATCCGGGTGGGACGAAACGGGATGTGTGTCTGCCCCTTCCATGCTGATAAAAACCCCAGCATGAAGGTTGACCGGCGCTTTCACTGTTTCGGCTGTCAGGCAGACGGGGATGTGATTGACTTTGTTTCCCGTCTGGAAGCTGTCAGTCCGAAGGAAGCCGCCCTCATGCTGGCGCAGGAGTTCTCCATCCCCTATGAGGACAGGGAACCACCCGGCAGGAGAAAACCCAAACCCCGGCAGGAAACCCCGGAACAGCGGTTTTGCCGCATGGAGCGTTACTGCTTCCGGGTGCTGTCCGATTATTACCATCTTCTGCGCCGCTGGAAACGGGACTATGCCCCTAAGATGCCGGAAGAAGCATGGCACCCGCTTTTTGTGGAAGCCTTGCAGAAGCAATCCCATGTGGAATATCTGCTGGATGTGCTGCTCTCCCCGGATATGGAGGAACGGGCAGTCCTTATCGTTGACTATGGAAAGGAAGTGAGCAATCTTGAAAGACGAATGGCAGAGCTTGCCGCCCAAGATACGGCAGGCCGCAGAACAGACCATACAAGAAGCAGCCCCGCCCCGGAGCATTGAGGAAGTAAAGGCCATGCTGGAAAGCACCGAGAAAGGCAGCGTCCGCAACAGTATCCGCAACTGCCTGACCGTCTTTCAGAATGACCCGCTGCTTTCCGGGGCAATCGCAAAAAATCTGCTGACCGAGCGAGTGGACATTGTAAAGCCCATCGGCTACCACCGCATCGGCACCGCCATCACGGACACGGATATGAACTATCTGCTCCTGTATCTGGAAGAAACCTATGGGCTTACCAGTGAGAAAAAGATTACCGCCGCCATCGGGATTGTTGCCAATGAAAACGGCTACCACCCCGTCCGGGACTACCTGAACGGCCTTTCATGGGATGGGCAGGAGCGTATCCGCTATTGCCTGCGCCACTTTCTGGGAGCCGACACCGACCAGTACACCTATGAAGCCCTGCGGCTGTTCCTGCTGGGAGCCATCCACCGGGCATTTTGCCCCGGCTGTAAATTTGAAGTCATGCTCTGTCTGGTGGGCGGTCAGGGAGCCGGGAAATCCACCTTTTTCCGGCTGCTGGCAGTAAAAGACGAGTGGTTTTCCGATGATTTGCGGAAGCTGGATGATGATAACGTGTACCGCAAGCTGCAAGGCCACTGGATTATCGAGATGTCGGAGATGATTGCCACAGCCAATGCCAAGAGCATTGAGGAAATCAAGTCATTTTTAAGCCGACAGAAGGAGGTCTATAAAATCCCATACGAAACCCACCCGGAGGACAGGCTGCGGCAATGTGTGTTCGGCGGCACTTCCAATGCCCTTGACTTCCTGCCCCTTGACCGTTCCGGCAACCGGCGCTTCCTGCCGGTCATGGTGTACCCGGAACAGGCCGAGGTTCACATTTTGGAGGACGAAGCCGCTTCCAGAGCCTATCTTGCACAGGTCTGGGCAGAAGCCATGACGGTTTACCGCAGCGGGGATTTTAAGCTGTCTTTCAGCCCGGAAATGGTGCGCTATCTCAAAGAACACCAGCGGGATTTCATGCCGGAGGACACCAAGGCCGGGATGATACAGGCATACCTTGACCGCTATACCGGCGGCATGGTGTGTTCCAAGCAGCTTTTCAAGGAAGCCCTGAACCACCCCTTTGACGAGCCGAAGCAATGGGAAATCCGGGAAGTCAACGACATCATGAACCATTGCGTGACGGGCTGGAATTACTTTTCCAACCCCCGTGTGTTCCCGGAATACGGCAGGCAAAAGGGCTGGGAGCGTGAAACGAAAGCAACGGACATCAGCAACGGAGCTGAAAAAATCCCGGAAGGATTTGAGGAAGTCACGGAACAGATGGAGCTTCCCTTCTGAAAAATGCAGCCGGTTGCCGACCCTGTTGCACTCCCGTTGCCGAGCCGGTTGCCGGGAAACCCCCCGTAACTGCGGGCTTTTCCCCTTATCAGCAACCAAAACAACAGAAAAATAAAAGAAAATAAAAATAAGAGCCAAACTGCCAGACAGAGATAGTTTTCAGGTTTTTTGAAGCCCGTTGCCGGACTTCGTTGCCGACCTTCTCCTTGTCTGGCTTATTCTATTATGGAGGATAACTGCCTATGGCAAAAACGAAAACAGAGATTCATGTTACCACAGTTTTTGACGGCGAACTGGACGCCACAGACGTCTTTGTGAGCCTGATTGCCCAAAAATATGGGCAGAATACCAGCAAAGAAAATCTTGCGAAAACACAAGATTTAGAGTATAATAAGGATGAGGTTCAGAAGAACCGTGTTCCGTCTGGATTGTGCGGGTAAACGGTTATGATGAACGGATATGAATATACAGACATGGACGCAATACTGGCAGGCAGCTTCCGGGCAGCCATCTATTGCAGGCTTTCCAAAGACGATGACCTTGACGGGGAGAGCGCCAGTATTGCCAACCAGCGGGATATGCTGGAAAAATACTGCGAAAAGCAGGGATGGGAGGTTGTGGCAGTCTATCAGGACGATGGCTACACGGGGCTGAACATGGAGCGCCCCGACCTGAAACGGATGCTCAAAGCCATCGAGCGCAGGCAGATAAACCTTGTCATAACGAAAGATTTATCGAGGTTGGGCAGAAATTATTTGCAGACCGGCACACTCATTGAGGACTTCTTTCCCCGCCACGGCGTCCGCTATATCGCCATGAATGACGGTATCGACACCATGCGGGAGAATAACGACATTGCGCCGTTCAAGAACATCCTCAACGAGATGTACAGCAAGGATATTTCCAAGAAGGTACATTCCTCTTACCTTCTGAAAGCCCAGCAAGGCCAGTTTACCGGCTGTATCGCCCCTTTCGGGTATCAGAAAGACCCGGAGGACAAAAACCATCTGCTGGTGGACGAGGAAACCGCCCCCATTGTCCGGCAAATCTTCCGCTGGGCGCTGGAAGGACACGGCCCGAACTTTATCCGGCGCAGGCTGGAAGAACAGAAGGTGCCTTGCCCTACATGGTGGAACCGGGAACGGGGCTTCCGCAATGTCCGCACTAAATGGGAAAAGAAAGACCCGGTAAACGGGCGGTATATGTGGGATTTTTCGGTAATCAAGGACATCCTGATGAATCCCGTCTATACCGGGGCTATCGCTTCCCAGAAGAAGGACTACCGCTTCAAAATCGGCACCATCGGGGAAAAAAAGCCGCAGGACTGGATTGTGGTGGAGGAACGGCATGAGCCGATTGTTGACCGCAAGAGCTTTGACATCGTGCAGGACAAGCTGAAATCCCGGCAGCGTTCCCGCCAGACCGGGGAAATCAGCCTGTTTGCGGGGCTTCTCAAATGTGGCGAGTGTGGGAAATCACTGACTATCCGCTACACCAACGACAAGCACCCGAAGCAGATTTATTCCTGTAAGACCTATAATGCCTATGGGAAACAGCACTGTACCCAGCACCGTGTGGAGTACGAAACCCTTTACCGCCTTGTGCTGAACAAAATCCGGGAATGTGCGAAGGCCGCCCTGATGGACGGGGAAGCTGTTGCCGGACGGCTTACCAACACCTGTGAAGCCGAGCAGAAAGGCCAGCGGGAAGCGTTGGAGCGTTCCCTGACGAAGCACGAGGAACGGATTGAGGTACTGGAAAAAATGGTGCTGCGGCTCTATGAGGACATGGTTGCCGGACGTATCAGCGAAGCAAACTTCAATCTCATGCTGGATAAGACGCAGAAGGAACAGGCTGAACTAAAGGAACGGGTTGAACAGGGGCGCAGGAAGCTGGCTGATGAAATCCGCCTTGCCGTGGACGCCAAGCAATGGGTGGACGCCATTCAGGAATACGCCGACATCACGGAGCTGGACGCTGCCACCCTCAACCGTCTGATTAAAGAAATCGTTGTCCATGAACACATCGACAGCGATAAGACACGACACATTTCTATTGAAATTCATTTTAATCTCAAACCCATCCCGGAGGTGGAACAGGTCACGGCCTGACCTGTTCCCGCCGGGGCGGTTCTAAAAAAATTCCATAAATTTCTTGACACGCCGCCGCCCGCCATCGAGCAGAGTTTTACACCTATTTTGGTATGAAACAGCTGATGGCTGGTGCCGGAATCATGCTGCTGGGAACTACCCTGATTCCACAGCTGGCAACATTGTTCTCTTAAGAGGAGTGGTAGATGAACACCATCATTGAGAGAATTACGGAAGCGATAAAGGATATCCTGATCGGGCTTATCAAGTCATGTTTGGATAACATGTTCACGTCTGTCAATGAGCAGGTGGGAACCATAGCCGGGCAGGTGGGACAGACACCGCAGGGATGGAATGCAGGGATCTTTAATCTGATCCAGAACATTTCCCAGACAGTAATTGTCCCCATTGCGGGACTGATCATCACCTTTGTCTTGTGCTATGAGCTGATTACGATGGTAACGCAGAAAAACAATTTCCATGAATTTGAGACTTACAACATTTTCCTCTGGATTTTCAAGGCGTATGTAGCCATTTATTTGGTGACAAATACGTTCAATATCACGATGGCGGTCTTTGATGTTGGCCAGCATGTGGTCAACAATGCCGCCGGGGTGATCTCCGGGAACACAGCGGTGGATGCATCAGAAGCAGTCGCAAGGATTGTGGATGCACTGGAAGATATGGAACTGGGGGATTTGTTCCTGCTATCCATGGAAACGCTGTTGATCAGTATTACCATGCGGATTCTGTCGATCATCATAACCGTTATTTTGTACGGAAGAATGATAGAAATTTACCTTTATACTTCCATAGCACCAATTCCGTTTGCCACCATGACCAATAAGGAATGGGGCAATATCGGAAACAACTATTTAAAAGGCTTGTTCGCACTGGCATTTCAGGGATTCTTCATGATGGTCTGTGTGGGAATTTATGCAGTTTTAGTAAATGCAATGACCATATCCAGTGACCTTCATGCAGCAATGTTTTCAGTAGCGGCGTATACCGTGATTCTTGCATTTTCATTATTCAAGACCGGAAGCCTTAGCAAATCAATATTCAATGCCCACTAACGGGCAGGAAAGGAGCGCATACCATGGCGTATGTACCAGTACCAAAAGACCTTACCAAGGTCAAAACAAAAGTAGCGTTAAATCTGACAAAGCGGCAGTTGATTTTCTTTTCACTTGCCGCAGTTGTGGGAATTCCGTTTTATCTGTTCATGAGAAAACCAATCGGTTCCAGTATCGCTGCCATTCTGATGGTAACGATCATGCTTCCGTTTTTCTTCATGGCGATGTATGAAAAAGACGGGCTTCCCTTTGAAAAAGTGGTGGCAAATATCATTCGACAGAAGTTTATATGTCCAGCGGTAAGACCATATAAGACAGAAAATTTTTATCAGGAGATTTCCACCCTTGTAAAAAAGGAGGGTGTGCCGGATGGCAAAAAAGACAAAGCAGGAGGCTCAGCAGGAGCGTCTGTCCCTGGCGGAAAAAAGAAACCGTCAGGAAAGAAGAAACAAAAAAAGCAGAAAAGAAAGAGAACAGGAAAAGCGTAGGAAGAAGCAGGAACGGGATCGTAGGAAACAGAAAAACATTCCTACAACTGCACAGCAGAGTATTCCGTATATTCGGATGCTGCAGGATGGTATCTGCCAGGTGACAAAGACCTTTTTCTCTAAGACAATTCAGTTTTATGACATCAATTATCAGCTGGCTTTAAATGAGGATAAGACCACGATATTTGAGAATTACTGTGATTTTTTAAATTACTTTGATTCTTCCATCAGTGTGCAGCTGTCCTTTATCAATCAGCAGGTGGATGTGGCTGAATTTGAGAAAAGTATTGATATTCCGGATCAGAACGATGACTTCAATGCCATTCGTGAGGAGTACCGGACCATGTTAAAAAATCAGCTTTCCAAGGGAAACAATGGTCTGGTGAAAACCAAGTATATCACTTTTGGAATCGAAGCAGAAAGCCTGAAGGTGGCAAGACCAAGGCTTGAAAGGATTGAAGCCGATATCCTGAACAACTTTAAAGTTCTGGGAGCACAGGCACATTCCTTAAATGGTCTGGAGCGACTGGAGATTCTGTATCATGTGTTCAACCAGGATCGGATTGAACCATTTAAGTTCCAGTACAAGATGCTGCCGGAAACAGGATTAAAGACCAAAGACTTTATTGCACCAACTTCCTTTAACTTTTCCAAGAATCAGACATTTCTGATGGGAAAGACCATGGGAAGCGTGAGTTATCTGCAGATCCTGGCACCGGAGCTTACAGACCGGATGCTTGCAGATTTCCTGGATGTGGATGACAGCATCAATGTCAATATTCATATCCAGTCCATTGACCAGAGTTCTGCGATCAAGATGATCAAGAGCAAGATTTCAGATTTGGATAAGATGAAGATTGAAGAGCAGAAGCGGGCGGTACGTTCCGGGTATGACATGGATGTGCTTCCATCGGATCTTGTGACCTACGGGGAAGAAGCAAAGAATCTGCTGGAAGATTTACAGTCCAGAAATGAGCGTATGTTTCTTGTGACAGTGTTGGTGATGAATACCGCAAAGAAGCGTCAGAAGCTGGATAACAATATCTTCCAGGTACAGGGTATCGCACAAAAATACAACTGTTCCTTAAAACAGCTGGACTATCAGCAGGAAGCAGCATTGATGTCCTGTATTCCACTGGGAGTCAATCGAATTGAGATTCAGAGAGGGCTTACCACATCGGCAACAGCGATCTTTGTGCCATTTACGACACAGGAACTGTTCCAGGAAGGGGAAGCTCTTTATTATGGATTGAATGCATTATCCAACAACATGATTATGGTTGACCGGAAGCGTCTGAAGAACCCGAATGGACTGATTCTTGGTACACCTGGTTCCGGTAAATCCTTCTCAGCAAAAAGAGAAATTACGAACTGTTTCCTGATTACGGAGGACGATATTATTATTTGTGATCCAGAAGCCGAGTATTATCCACTGGTGCAGGCACTGCACGGACAGGTCATCCGGATTTCACCGGTATCAGACCAGTATATCAATCCGATGGATCTGAACCTGAATTATTCAGAGGAAGATAATCCGCTGTCCTTAAAGGCAGATTTTATTCTGTCCCTGTGTGAACTGATTGTCGGTGGAAAGAATGGACTGGAACCGGTAGAAAAGACGATCATTGACCGTTGTGTGCGGCTGGTCTATCAGGAATATCTCGCTGATCCGGTGCCAGAGAAGATGCCGATACTGGAGGATTTATATAATCTGTTGCGGAAACAGGAAGAGCCGGAAGCACAGCGTCTGGCAACTTCATTGGAGATTTACGTTACAGGTTCCCTAAATGTATTTAATCATCGCACAAATGTGGACATCAACAACCGTATCGTATGTTTTGATATCAAGGAGCTTGGAAAACAGCTGAAGAAGATCGGGATGCTGATTGTGCAGGACCAGGTATGGAACCGAGTGACGATCAACCGTTCCGCTCATAAATCCACCCGTTACTATGTGGATGAATTCCATCTTCTCTTAAAAGAAGAACAGACAGCAGCCTACAGCGTGGAAATCTGGAAGCGATTCCGTAAATGGGGCGGTATTCCGACAGGAATTACCCAGAACATTAAGGATCTTTTAGCTTCCAGGGAAATCGAGAATATTTTTGAAAACTCTGATTTTATCTATATGCTCAACCAGGCATCCGGTGACAGGCAGATTCTGGCTAAACAGTTGAATATTTCACCAACCCAGCTGTCTTATGTAACCAACAGTAATGAGGGTGAAGGACTTCTGTTCTATGGAAATGTGATTATTCCGTTTGTAGACAGATTCCCGAAGAATTCCCTTTATAAGATTATGACAACCCGCCCGGAGGAAACAGCCGAAGCAGGGTAATACAGGAGGAGTAAAACAATGTTACAGGTAATTTCATATGGATTGACATTTTGTGGCGGTGCTGTATTTGGCATCGCTATTCTCTGTTTATTACAGGCAGGGAAAGGGTATCCGAAGAAGGAGGAGTAATCAGTGGCAGAACAGAGAATGAAAGTCAGGGATAAGAAAGTCCAGAAAATGACCAAGGATGGTCTGGTGGAAGAAAACCTGACGGATAAATCTTCTGTTCGTGTCAGTAACCGTGCCAGTGATGTGCAGATGGGAGGAAAACAGGGGGAAAAAGAAGTAAGCCTTGTGGATAAGTCTTCCCGCCAGTCTGAACGGAGTGGGAAAAATATTCGTCCCTCTGTGCAAAAATCCAGAGATGCACCGGAACTGATACGGGCAGAGAAGCAAAGTGAGGATCTTGGACAGAGTAGAAAACAGCAAAATAGAAAAAGAATCCGTGCTGAAGTCGGAAAAGAATCCAGACTTGCAGAAAAATCCGAAGCCGGACAGTCAGGGAGACTGAAAGAAAAACGTGCGGATCTATCAGAAAACAGAGGAGACAGCCGGAGAAATCAGACCGGTGGTAGCAAAAAGCCAAAACAAAAACAGCGTTTGAAGTTTGCTTATGAGGAAACTGGTGCTTCTGTGAAAAATGATAAAGATATGGAGAAATTGAACCAGATGGATACGGATGGAGTCAATTTCCGACATCAGAAACAGAAGGAAAAAGCCAAAAAGTTTTCTTATGAGGAAGCAAAAAAGAAGAAGGAAGCAAAGCAGCATTCCAAGAAGGCACAGGTCTATCAGGCAAATGATGGAGAAGCTCCTGGAAAGAAGAAATCCCGCTTGAAGTTTGGCGAAGGGGAATCTGTGAAAACAGAAAAAACTTCTGTTGTCAAGAAAGCAGGAAGTGCAGCTTCCGCAGCATTGCACCGTGAGATCAGCAAAAATGAAGACGATAATGCGGCGGTAGAAGGTGCCCATAAGTTAGAAGAAAGCGGCGAAGGTGTTTACCGGCTGGAACAGAGAAGTGCCAGACGCAGGAAACAGAGGGCATTCAGAAAAAGAAGCAGACTTGAAAGACAGGAAGAGAAACAGACACAGGCGGCAGCCCGTCAGGAACAGAAGAAACTGAAAAAACAGATTCAGAAGCAACAGATCAAACGGGATTATGCCAAAGCGAAGCGAAGTGAACAGACAGTAGGAACAGCTACAAAAGGTACGATTGATTATATCAAGAAGATTGGCGGCAAAGTCACCAACTTTTTTAAAGAAAACCGGAAGGTGTATATCAGTGTAGCAGTTCTGATCGGATTGATGTTTCTGATCATAACGAATGTCACGTCATGCTCTGCAGTGTTTTTACAAAATGTGATCACTTACACCGGAACCAGTTATCTGTCATCGGATCAGGCAATCCGGGAAGCGGAACTGTATTACACACAGCTGGAAGCTAATCTGCAGGAGCGGATCAACAATATGGAATCTGAAGAACCAGGACATGAGGAATACCGATATAACATCGGACCTATTGAGCATGATCCGTTTATCCTGATTAGTTATCTGTCTGCAAAGTATGAAGAATTTACTTTTGAACAGGTCAAGCCGGAGCTGGACGCCTTGTTTGCAGAGCAATATCATTTAACTACTGAAGCAGTCAATGAGACTGTAACGGAGACAGCAACAGTAAGAGTTGGAGAATCTTTGGGACAGGTTGTGACCAGTGGATATTGTAACTGTCCAATCTGTTGTGGTATTTGGAGCGGAGGACCGACTGCCAGTGGAGCATATCCAACTGCCAATCATACCTTAGCGGTAGATGCTTCCAATCCGTTTGTTCCAATGGGAACAAAGGTAGTTATGAATGGTGTCGAATATACCGTAGAAGATACCGGAGCTTTCGCAAGATACGGTGTACAATTTGATGTCTATTATGACAGTCATGCGGCAGCATCTGCACATGGACATCAGACCTGGGAATGTTATCTTGCAGATGATAACGGAAGCAATGAAGTCGAAGTGACCAGAATCAGAGATGTGGACACGCTGAATGTAACATTGACCAGTGGAAACCTGATGTCAATCTGTCAGGACAGGTTGGGATTTTTCCAGAAAGAACTGTTCAGTGCCTACAACGATACCAAAGGCAACCTGCAGATGTTTGCAACACCGGTTGATTTTAACTGGTATTCCAGTGTGACCAGCTATTATGGATATCGGATTCATCCAATATCAGGAGCAAATCAGTTACACAATGGTATGGATATCGGAGCACCGGAAGGGACAAAAGTAATGGCAGGGCTGACCGGAACGGTTACAACTTCTGCTTATAACGACAGCTATGGCAATTATGTTGTAATCAAGGACAGTAAAGGCTATGAACTGCGGTATGCACATTTAAGCAGCCGGAGTGTATCTGCAGGTGCATCCGTCACGAAAGGTGATGAGATCGGTCTTGTAGGAAATACCGGAAATTCTACAGGAAGCCATCTTCACATTGAACTTTTGAAAAATGGAGAGCGGTTAAACCCGATCTTTTATCTGGAAACAGGAGAAGGGACAGGCTTTGGTGGTAATGAATATACCAGTGAAGCAGCGCAACGTTTACTGGAAGAGGCTGCAAAATATCTTGGAACACCGTATGTGTGGGGCGGATATTCCCCAAGTGGATTCGATTGTTCCGGATTTGTCAGCTACTGTCTGGTTCATTCCGGGGTAAGAAATACGGGAAGGCTGACTGCACAGGGACTGTACAACATTTGTACGCCAGTATCCCAGTCAGAAGCACAGCCAGGAGATCTGATCTTCTTTACCGGAACCTACGATGCAGGAGAACCAGTAACGCATATTGGAATCTATGTGGGCAATGGTCAGATGATCCATTGTGGGCATCCGGTTCAGTACACGTCCATCAACTCTCCATACTGGCAGAGCCATTTCTATGGATTCGGGCGATGGTAAGGAAAAGGGCGTTATAACAGCCGCCCGGAAAGGAGAAGAGATGAAAAGTCTTGAAAAAGCAACGGCAGATTATGAGAAAGCCAAGGAAAAAATGGAAGCATCTAAAGCCAGATATGAAGCAGATTTAAAGCGGTTCAAGGCTGCGGAGATTGCAAAAACAGAAGCAGAAAATCTGGAAATTGTAAGAATTATCCGTGCAATGGATATGAGTATTCCGGAATTGGAAGCTTTTAAAAAGAAAATGAAAAATGAGTTGCCCGGCAGGGTAGAAATACAGAAGGAGGAAATAAAAGCCGATGATGAATCTGGAAAAAATGAAACAGAAGAAGAGAACAAATACTAAAAACAGGGTAAAAAAGAGTCTGCTTGCAGCAACGACATTTCTTTGCCTGACAACACCTTTGCTCCAGACACAGACTGCTTATGCAGCTGAGAATACCACGCCTGCAATCACGATTGAGAAACCGGATGGCTGGAAACAGGGAGAAACAACCATTGCTGTTACGGTAGATGCCAGCCATATGCCGGAAGGTTTCTCAATAGCAAAGATTGAAGCAAAAGCAGGAAAAGATGGAAGCTGGCAGGATGTAACTGGAAGCGGAAGTATCACGATCACAGGAAATCAGACAGTGTATGTGCGTGTGACAGATGGTGATGGAAAGGTGTATGAGCAGAATCGTTCTATTAAGTGTTATGACACGGAAAAGCCGACACTCTCTGCTTCCCTGACAGATGGTGTGCTGACGATTCAGGGGAATGATACAGTATCCGGGATTACTGCAGTAACAGTTAATGGCACCACTTATACAGATCTGAAGGATGGAATGCTGAGAGTGCAACTGACACAGAAAGATTTTACTACAAAACAGATTGAGATTACGGTAACAGACGGTGCCGGAAATACTTCTGAAAAGTATGTGTTGCAGAATCCTTATTATGAATGGGCAAAGAAGCAGGCAGAGAAACAGAAAACCTCCAGTGACAGCAATGGTGCAATGGCAACTACGACCAGTGCAGATGCAACGGGAACTGAAAAAACAACGACTTCTCCGCTTCCGCAGGATGCACAAGCTTCTGAGCCAACAGATGCAAAAGGAACTGTGGATGATCGGACAGTGACAGGTATTGAGGAACAGCTTAATAAAGAAGGCGAGACAGCAGATTCTGTTACTAAAACAGCTACGGAAGGCACAAAAGAGTTTTATACCATTTCAACTAAGAGTGGTAAGATTTTTTATCTGATCATCGACAATTCAAAATCTCAGGATAATGTGTATTTCCTTACAGAAGTCAGCGAGAAAGATCTGATGAACTTCACACTTTCTGATTCCGTGACACTTCCGGAAGTAGATACTGTTTATGCAGAACCAGAGAAACAGGCTGAAGAAGAAAAGCCGGAAACAACTGAGACAGCTGAGAAAGATAAGGTAGAGGATGAAATCCAGATGCCAGAAGATAAAAGTCCATTTGGAACGTATCTTCTGATTGCACTGGTTGCAGTAGGAGCTGCGGCAGGAGGATATTACTTCAAAGTCTATAAACCAAAGCATGAATATGATGACGAGGATGAGATGGAAGAGGATGAAGATGAATCCGAAGATTCAGAATCTGAAAAGCGGGAAGTAGACGATGCAGATGAGCAGGAAGAAAGTATAGAACCAGAAATCCTGAGAGACGAGGATTTTGATGATGCTGTGCTGGAAGATGAAGAAGAGGAGCAGGAGTAAATGAAGTTAGTGATTGCAGAAAAGCCATCGGTTGCGATGGCACTGGCTTCCGTGATTGGAGCCAGAACAAGAAAAGATGGCTACGTGGAAGGAAACGGTTATCTCGTTTCCTGGTGCGTAGGACATCTGGTTGGATTATGTGATGCATCAGAATACGATGAAAAATATAAAAAATGGAGATATGAAGATCTGCCGATTGTGCCGGAATGTTGGAAACACAGGGTATTGGAAGGCACGAAAAAGCAGTTTGGAATCTTGAAAAAACTGATGCGAGATTCCAAAGTAGATGAAGTAATCTGTGCTACAGATGCCGGGCGGGAAGGAGAACTAATCTTCCGTCTGGTGTATGAGCAGGCAGGATGCAAAAAGCCGATGAAGCGGCTCTGGATCTCTTCCATGGAGGAACAGGCAATTAAAGATGGATTTGCGTCATTAAAAGACGGTTCGTGTTATGACAGTCTCTATCAGTCAGCACTTTGCAGGGCAAAGGCAGACTGGCTGGTGGGAATCAATGCGAGCCGTCTTTTTTCCGTTCTGTATAACCAGAATCTGAAAGTTGGAAGAGTACAGACACCAACACTTGCCATGATCGTGGATCGAAATCAGAAGATCAAGGAATTTACCAAAGAAAAATATTATATGGCTCATATCAAGTTTGACGAGATGGATGCGGTCACAGAGCATTTTCAGAAAAAAGAAGATGCAGATAGAGTGGCTGCGGACTGTATGGAGCGTATGTGCGAAGTGGAAAAGGATGATGTGAAAGAAAAAACGGTCCGTCCTCCGAAGCTCTATGATTTGACCACTCTGCAGAGGGAAGCAAACAGAATGTTTGGTTATACCGCACAGCAGACATTGGATGCCGTGCAGGAGATGTATGAGCAGAAGCTGGTCACTTATCCGAGAACAGACAGCCAGTATCTGACAGATGAGATGGGAGAAAGCACTGAAACACTGATTCAGATGTTACTTGGGAAAATGCCTTATGCTGAAGGTCTGGAATATCACCCAGACGTGAGTAAGGTATTAAATTCAAAGAAAGTATCCGATCACCATGCGATTATCCCAACCATGGAAGTAGCCAAAGCAGATATTGGTGAACTGAAAGAACGAAACCGCAAGATTTTGTATCTGATCAGTGCCAGGGTTCTGACAGCAACTGCAGATCCTTATATTTATGAAAGCCATAAATGCCAGATCACCTGCAATTATCATACGTTTTATCTCACAGCAAAGAAAACAAAGCAGGAAGGATTCAAGGCGATCGAAAATAAATTGAAACAGTTCTTTGGCGTAAAGATTGAGAAAGAAGAGCCGGAGCTGGATATCTGGGCAGGCAAGCATTACGGTCCCTGTGATTCTTTGGTATCGGAGCATTTCACACAGCCACCGAAACAGTACACAGAAGATACCCTGCTTTCTGCGATGGAACGTGCAGGGAATGAAGAACTGACCGAAGATACAGAAAAGAAAGGACTTGGTACTCCGGCAACAAGGGCAGCAATCATTGAAAAACTGATTCAGTCTGGTTTTGTGAAAAGGGAAAAGAAAAATCTGGTGCCGACAGATGATGGTAATGTATTGATTACAGTTCTGCCAGATGAGATTAAATCTCCGAAGATGACCGCAGAGTGGGAAATGGCATTGAATCACATTGCCCAGAATACAGAGACAGCAGATGAATTCCTAAATGGGATTACAGAACTGATGCAGGAACTGGTTGCCAGGTATCAGGGAATTTCAGAAGAAAAGAAAAATCAGTTTCAGGGAAAGGCAAAAGGAGAAGTCATTGGCAAATGTCCCCGATGTGGAGCAGATGTCCAGGAAGGGAAAGTAAACTTTTACTGTTCTGACCGGAACTGTACTTTTACCTTATGGAAGAATGATAAATTCCTTGCGAGTCAGGGAAAAAAGATGGATAAGACGGCAGCAAAGAAGTTCCTGTCTAAAGGAAAAATCCATTATAAGGATCTGGTATCAAGAAAAACAGGGAGACAGTACGAAGCAACTGTGGAGATGGTTGATCCCGGAGAGGGAAATGTACAGTTCAATCTGATTTTTCCACAACGATAAGTAGTGTATTGCAGGCAGTCTAAGGACTGTCTGTTTTAATACAAATATATGAAAGAGAGGACCTTAGCATGAAGAAAAAAGGTAATTTTAGAAAAGTAGTATCTGGCTTGCTGGCAGGCATGACAATGCTTAGTACAGTGCTATCTCCGATGACGGCATATGCAGCGGAGATCCAGCCAGAGGAGAAACCTCCACTTTATGAGGAAGTGAAAGACCTTCTGGATGAAGATGAGGTGGTGACTGCCAAAGATTATGAAATCGAAACAGGCAGTGTATTTAATGTGAAATCAGATTATACCGGACTGGAAATCAAGGATGATAACAAGGTTAAAGTCACATTTGAGGAAGCAAAGAATGATAAGAATGAGGATTTTACGACAGATCATGCGGACACTTACAAAGCGGTCTATTATGTGGAACCGGTAAATCAGGAGCATCCGAAGTACCAGATCAGCCGAAAGCTGATTGTGCGTGAGAAAGAAACAGAAGTGCAGACAGAAACTGCAGGGAGTGAAGCAGTAACCGAATCAGAAACAGCTGGCAGTGAACAGCAGACAGAGGAAACGGAGAATTCAGAAGCAGACTCGGAATTGCTTCCAACAGAGGAAGTGACGGAAAGCGAGATAGAAGAATTTGATTCTCAGGCAAGCGAACTATTACCGGATATGGAAGAAGATACTGAAAATACAACGGATTCGGAAACAGGTCTTACAGTATCGGATGCAATGGAGCAGGCGGAAGAGGAAGGAATTGATTTATACGCCATGGAAGCTGGTGAAACAGTCACTTTTATGGCAAAGACAAGTGCAAGAAGTGTACAGAAAGTATCTGTTACAAGAGGAACTCTGTATCGTTATGCGGATTATGGTTATGGTTCTTATCTTACCTATCAGTATACGGTTCAGTTTGGAAATGTATCTGCGACTGCTTACTGTGTACAGCCATCAAAACCGGGACCAGGAACAGGTAATTACACGATTAGTAAAGTCGGAGATGGAAAAACATTAGCTAAGGTATGTTATTACGGAACCAAGGCAGCAGGAGATGAAGGATTCTTTACAGAAGAGAATGGTTATGGAAATCTTAGTGCTGGAGCAAAATTCATTCTTGTTCATCTGGCGGCTTCTTATGCTAATGGAAGTGGCGACGCTTTTTCCGGAGCGAATAGTACAGCCAAGAATTTAGCAATGAAATTGTATAATTATTGTGTTTCACAGCCAGAAATACCGGATGTAGCAATGTCATTTTCTGATGGAGATGTAAAAGCTTATGTGGATGGCAATTCACAGAGAACCAAAGATATTACATTCAAAGCAGATAAGCTACAGACAATTACGATGAAGCTTCCGTCTGGTGTGAAACTTCATAATCTAAGCACAGGCACAACAAGTAAAGCTGGTGCAAGTGTAGAAATTTGCGGAGGAACAAAGTTTTATCTTTCTGCACCACTGACACAGGTGAGTGACGTGGCACAGAGCTGGTCTTCTACAATGAAGGGAAGTATTACAAAAGATTACTCTGCTTATAAAATCACCACCGGATCTGACACGCAGGATCTTGCGTTGGTATTTGGTGAAGGTGTGACAGATGAAAAATATATTGATTTCAAAGTGTCTTGGATTGAACAGGCTACGATCGAAATCGTAAAGAAAGACGATACAGCGGATGTCAATCTTGCAGGTGCAGTATTCGGTGTATACAGCGATGAGGCATGTACAAAGCTGATCACTCAGATGCCGGCAACAGATAAGAATGGAAAATCCTCTGTTACGATCATCAAGACACAGGATACCGTTTATCTGAAAGAGATCACAGCGCCACAGGGATATGTAGTAAATGCAACGGCAACAAATGTGAAACTGGTAGCAAGTAAGACCTCGGCTGTGACCGTGGAAAACAAGGAGCAGCTGGCAGAGCTTACCATTTACAAAGAAGGTCAGGTTCTTATCGGTGCAGAAGTCAGTGAGAGTGGAACCGTATTCCAGTATGAGAACCGCAGACAGAAAAATGCAGTATATAACGTGTATGCCGGAGCGGATATCGTAACTGCTTATGGCACAAAAGTGTACAGCAAAGGTGACTTGGTAAAAGAAAATCTGACAACAGGTGAGAATGGTTCTGTCACACTGAAAAACCTGCATCTTGGAACCTATGTGGTAAAAGAAGCAAAAGCACCGGACAATTTCTATAACGGCAGCGAAGAAAAGCCAGTGACTCTGACCTATGCCGGACAGAATAAAGAAGTTGTATTTGCAGATGTGACTTTTAACAACGAGAGACAGAAAGCAGATGTTTCCGTAGTAAAACAGGATAAAGACACCAAGAAACCACTGAATGGCGGTATTTTTGCTCTGTATGCATCCGATGATATTAGAAATGCAGACGGAACCGTTGTTGTGAAAAAAGGAACACTGATTGAGAAAGCAACTACTGGAGCAGATGGGAATGCAAAATTCACAGCGGATCTTCCGATTGGATATTCCTATTTTGTAAAAGAAGATCAGGCACCGGAAGGCTATGTAAGAAATACAGAAGATGTGTATACGTTCAAGTTTTCTTACACCAATGATAAAGAAGCAACCGTATCTTTTGCCCATACCTTCAGTAATGACCGTGTGACAGCAAAGATCAATTTATTCAAAGTTGATAAAGAAACAGGAAAAGCAGTACCGCAGGGAGATGCCACACTGAAAGGTGCAGTTTATGGTCTGTATGCCCGTGAAGATATTGTGCATCCGGACGGAGCAACCGGAACTATTTATAAAGCAGGAGAACAGATAGCATCTCTTACAACAGATGACAAAGGACAGGCTTCTGTAAATGGCTTGTATCTTGGCAAATATTATATCAAAGAGATTACACCTCCGACCGGATACCTGGCAGATACAGAAGAGCATGATCTTACGTGCAGTTATGAAGGAGATATGACAGCAGAAGTGAAAAGAGAGTGCACTTCCAGTGAGCAGGTCATCAAGCAGCCATTCCAGATTATTAAAGCAGCCAACAATGGAAAGACAGATGCAGATCTGTTATCCGGAGCTGGATTTACAGTTTATCTGAAATCTTCCCTTACAAAGAAAGCAGATGGCAGTTATGATTTTGATTCTGCAAAACCAGTAGTGAGTGGAGAAAAAGGAGCAACTGAGATTTTCACAGATGAAAAAGGGTATGCCTGCAGTATTCCATTACCATTTGGAAGCTATATCGTGCGTGAGACAACAACACCGCACAACTACAAGCCAGTCGATGATTTTGAAGTGAATATCACAGAGCATCATCCAAATGAGCCACAGATCTGGCGAGTGCTTCTGGATGAAGAGTTTAAGGCAAAACTGAAAATCGTGAAAAAAGACGATGAAACAAAGAAATCCGTCCTGATTGCAGGAACAGAATTTAAAGTGTACGACCTGGACAACAAGAAGTATGTGGAACAGGTAACAACTTACCCAGTGACAACAACCCATAAGTCCTATTTTACGGACAGCCAGGGATATCTGATCATGCCGAAGAATCTGAAGATCGGACATTACCGCATTGAGGAAGTCAACGCACCGGAAGGGTACACAATCAACAAGAACTATGTAGAGATTGCGGTGGATGCAAACACAGCATACCAGATGGATTCTGAGAGCGGAGATGCCATTATTACGGTAGATTACGAGAACCATCCGGTAAAAGGAAAGCTGACGATCTATAAAAAAGGTGAAATGCTGACCGGATTCAAAAAGGATTTTGTTTATGAAGAAAGATACCTTAAGGGTGCGGAATTTAATGTCTATGCAGCTGAAAATATCTATACACCGGATTATCAGAAAGATGAAAACGGAAACAGACAGCTGATCTATGCAAAAGATGCACTGGTAACAACGGTAACGACTGGAGAAGACGGAAAAGCAGTTGCAGAGAATCTGCCGCTTGGTTCTTACTATGTGGTAGAAAAGACTGCACCGGAAGGATTCGTACTGAACCATGACAGATCAGAAGTCGCATTTGTCTATGCCAATCAGGATACACCTGTGATCGAACAGGAAGTGACTGTTGGCGATGACCGACAGAAAGTTGCAATCCAGGTAGAAAAACAGGATGCAGAAAATGGTGCAACCGTAGCAGGAGCTGTCTTTGGTATCTATAACAAAGCGGATATCAAGGCAGATGGAAAAGCAATCGTGAAAGCAGACACACTCTTACAGGAAATGACTTCTGATAATGATGGTCTTGCGGCATGTACGCTGGATCTGCCACTTGGACAGTATTATGTGAAGGAGTTAAAGGCACCGGCGGGATTTGTATCCTCTGATGAAGTTCTGAATCTGGATGCTTCTTACCAGGGACAGGATGTGAAGACAGTAAAACTGAAAACTGTGAAAAAGAACCAGCCGACAACAGTAGAAATCACGAAATCTGATGTAACAACAGGTGTGGAGCTGGATGGGGCAAAACTCACCGTTCTTGATAAAGAAGGAAATGTTGTGGATCAGTGGACGTCTGTAAAAGATCAGCCACATGTGATCAAACGCCTGACAGTTGGAGAGGAATACACTCTTCGTGAGGAAATGGCACCTTATGGATATCTGAAAGCAACGGATGTGAAGTTCACTCTGGAAGATACCGCCGAGATTCAGAAAGTAGAGATGAAAGATGAAGTACCGACAGGACTTCTGATCATCAACAAAAATGGAGAGTTTTTGGATAAGGTAACACTTTTGGATCATGTAAAAGGTACCGTGGAGCATCTTTTTGAGTATGTAACCGGAAGCCTTACAGATGTGACGTTCGATGTATTTGCTGCGGAAGATATCAAAGCGGCAGATGGTGTCAGTGAAGATTATTTCAAAGCAGATGAAAAAGTGGGAACCATTACTACAGATTCCAATGGTATTGCACAGATGGGAGATCTCCCGGCTGGAAAATACTATGTGAAGGAAGTAAAAACAGCCCATGGTTATGTGCTGGACAAAGAGCCGAGATATGTTGATCTTTCTTACCGTGATCAGGACACACCAGTCATCACTTATGATGAGAAATGGCAGAATGCCCGTCAGAAAGTAAAGATTACGGTTCTGAAGAAAGAAAAGGATACAGAACGTGTCCTTGCAGGTGGTGTCTTCGGTCTTTATACCAGTGAAAATATCAAAAATGCAAAGGGCGAGGTACTTCTTGAGAAAGACAGTCTGATTGAGCAGCGGGTAACGGATGAAAAAGGACAGATCACTTTTACGGCAGATCTTCCGGTAGACGGAAAATACTATGTGAAAGAGATCTTTGCACCGGACGGATTTGTTACAACAGATGAAGTACAGGAATTTACCTTTGAATATGCTGGAGAAGACCAGGCAGAAGTAAGCTACGACTTTACTTTTGAAAATCAGCCAACCACAGTAGAGCTGACCAAAACAGACCTGACAACAGGCAAAGAACTTCCAGGTGCACACCTGAAAGTAACGGATTCAGATGGCAATACAGTAGATGAATGGACTTCTACGGAAGAATCCCATGTGATCAAAGAACTGGTTGTTGGTAAGGAATACACCATGACAGAGACAAAACCGGCAGATGGATATGTCACTGCAGAAAGTATTACTTTCACAGTAGAGAATACAGCAGAGGTTCAGAAGCATGAGATGAAAGATGATGTGACAAAAGTGCAGATCAGTAAGACGGATATCACAGGAGAAACTGAGATTCCGGGTGCGAAACTGACAATTCTCGATAAGGATGATCAGGTAGTAGAGAGCTGGATTTCCACAGAGGAAGCACACTATATTGAAAAACTGCCAATCGGTAAATACACCTTACGTGAAGAGCAGGCACCGAAAGGATATCTTCTGACAGCCGATGTGACATTTGAGGTGAAAGATACCGGAGAAATCCAGAAAGTGGCTATGAAAGATGATACTGCCAAGGGAAAAGTGATTCTCAATAAGACAGATAAATCGTCAGGAGAACCACTGAAAGGGGTAGAATTTGAACTCCGTGACAGCAAAGGAAAAGTTCTGGAAACTTTAAAGACAGATGCTGCCGGTCATGCAGAAAGTAAGCTGTATGAGATTGCCACATTTAAGAACGGCAAATATGATACAGCGATCAAGTATTATCTGGTGGAAACAAAGACACTGGATGGATACACACTGGATCAAACCAAGCATGAAGTGACATTTGCTTATGCAGATGACAGTACACCGGTTGTAGAAGTTACCTTTAATCTGACAAATGAGAAGCCGGAAGTTCCAGAAACACCGAACACACCGGATACACCACAGTCCCATGAAGAGACGAAGGTATCAAACGCACCAAAAACAGGTGACAGCACAAATATCTGGCTGCCGATCCTGCTTCTGATAATCTCCACAGGAGGTATGGCAGGACTTTATATCAGCAGAAAAAGGAAAAACAAATAAGGAAACCAACGGTTATGATTGGGAGCTTCTATGTGAGGCTCCCTTTTTCATACACAAAATCACAGAAAGGAACAGAAAACTATGATGAAAGCAATGGAAAAAAGACAGGAAGCACGAAAAAACCAGGAGAAAACTTTAAAGAGAATGATGGCTTATCAGAAGAAAGCTGAGCAGATGGTCAGCAGAAAAAGAATGAACCATCACATGATCAGAAAGGGGTAAAAGCGTATGATGAACAGAAAAGAATTTTATGAATATGTCAAAGACAATGTAAAGGAGTATCTGCCAGAGTCTTACAGGGACGCAGAAATTAAACTTCAGGAAGTAGAAAAAAACAACGGTTTGAAGCTGACAGGTATTACGATTCCAAACGGAGATCAGAGAATCGTACCGACGGTCTATCTGGATTCCCTCTACCAGGAATATATCAATGGGAAAGATGTAGATTCTTGTGTTGGGGATGTAGCTGATATGCGTATTGAAGCACAGGGTAAAGCAGAATTTTTTGATATGGGAGTTCCGGATATTCTTGATTATGAAAAGATGAAGGACAAATTACAGATGAGAATTTGTGACAAAGAATGGAATACCGATCGTTTGGCAGACAAAGTAGTCACAGAACACGGAGATTTTGCAGCTTATTATGCAGTAAATCTGGAGGAAAATGGAGAGGGAATCAGCAGTATTCCAGTAACTGTTTCTCTGATGAACGAATGGGGAGTATCTGTCGAACAGATTCAGGCAGATGCGATGATGGCAGATAAGAACAGAGGCGTGCAACTGGTGGATATGACACAGATTATCGAATCTATGATTTTTGGAGGAACACCGAAGAATCTTTTGAATGAAAAACTGGATATGGAAACTGTGGAGAATCCAATGTTCTGCCTTACCAATGAATCTAAGATGAATGGAGCTTCCCTGTTACTGCAGGAAGATATTCGAAAACAGATTGGGGAATGCCTGGGAAGTGATTACTTTGTCATCCCATCTTCCGTTCATGAAGTGCTGATTCTCCCGGATAACGGTATTTTACAGGTTCCAGAATTAAATGCGATGGTACAGGAAGTCAATGAGACACAAGTGGAAAGACAGGAACAGCTTTCTGATAAGGTTCAGTTCTGTGACAAAAAGACCGCAGTATTGGAAAATGCTGAGCGCAGGGAAGCACGTCTGGAGAAAGAAAAAGTAGCCGAAAAAGCGGAAGTAAAAGGTGGAATCCATGGAAGATTGGAGAAAGCTAAGGCAGAAATCAAGGCAAAAGGGACGGATACAATCCCAAAGAGTAAGGCGAGAGATCTTGCTACAGCATTATAAAGTGAAAAGAAAACGATGGCTTATGGGGACTGTGCAGAGCAGTCCCCAATTTTTTGAAGTTGGAGGAGAAAAGAATATGGATTGGTGTTTATATGGTGAAGACAAAAGGAGGGAAATTGATAGAGATTTAAAACCGGAATATCTTTTGGATGATTTACGGAGATATCAGGATGTATTTGGCGAAGAGTTTGGTGTGAAAGAACTTCTTATGCTGGAGGATATCAGGGTAAAGGCTATGATTGCCGGAGCACTTGCAGATATGCCGGAATTTCTTGTTGATCAGATTGGAAAAGCAAATAATAGCAGTAGCTTTCCTTCCGTGACAAGGGCAATGGAACGGATTGCCGATGTTGTAGAAGAAAAGTGGGAAGAAGAAAGGGAGTAACAGATGGCAAATAAATTATATGCAATGGAGCAGCTGACGGAGGAAGTGGCAAAGGACGTTTCCGCTAATCCGCAGGAGTGGATACGTTTTCTAAATACTGCATCCAGGCTGTACCGGTACACTTTTCCGGAACAGCTCTTGATCTATGCACAGCGTCCGGGAGCAACAGCGGTGGCTTCCATGGAAATCTGGAACCAGAAGATGTACCGATGGATTAAAAAGGGTTCCAAAGGAATTGCCCTGATAGATAACACATCCGGACCAAAAACGAAGTTACGATATGTTTTTGATGTGCAGGATACTTATAAGGTAAAAAATCTTGGCAGAGATCCACAGTTATGGAACCTTAATCCGGAAGGAGAACAACTGGTGGCAGATTATCTGCAGGAACAGCTTGCACTGGAAACAACAGAGGGAGGCTTGCCAGAGGTTCTTCACCAGGCGGCAGAAGAAAGTGTGCAGGCCTGGCTACCGGATGCTTTCGATGAATTGCAAATGGATGTATCAGGTACTTTTCTGGAAGATTTGGACGAGCAGAATCAGAAAGTGGAGTTCCGGGAATTGATGACAAACAGTGTCTGGTATGTATTACTGAACCGATGTGGACTGGATGTACAGGAATATCTGGATGCAGAGGATTTTCGGCATATTACGGATTTTAACCAGTTAAAGGTTATGGGACATCTTGGAAGTTCTGTGAATGAGATCAGCAGACCGGTATTGATGCAGATTGGACGATATGTATTGGATGATCTGGAAAAAGATCTGAAAACGGTTGCAAAAGAAAAGAAAGTAGCTTATAATAAATTTAACACGTTAATTCGTGAAAGTGAAACAAAGAACACAGAAGATAGAGAAAAAAATAAGGAGGAAACAGAGCATGAGAGAGATCACTTACAGCCAGAACGGAGAGTATCAGATTCCAGATATCAGCCTGGAAGAGACAAGAGGAACAATCGGGAAGTACGGAATGATGAGGAAAGAGTATCTGAGAAATTACAAGGTAGCCAGGTTCAACATTCTGACACTGCAGAACCGTCTGGACAGTCATCTGATGGAGATCGACAGTCAGGCAAGACAGAGAGTAGACAACCTGATGAACGAACTTCTAGAGAAAGATCCGGCACCAGACAAGATGGCAGACACAATGGCATGGACCAGACACATGAACCAGATCAAAGCACAGGCAGAGGAACTGGTGATCCAGGAGATTATTTACAGTTAAGCCTGTTCCCAACAGAAGAGGAACAGTTTGGAGAAATAAGGAAAGCGGCAGCTGCATTAGAACAGCCGGCCGCTTTTCTTATTTCCGATGAAGTAGTCGATCATATCCTTCGCACAGGTAGTGGGCAGAAAAATACACTGTTTCATATTACTGCAAGATTGATTGAAGGTCTGGACAATGAAGAAATGCAAAGCTTCCTGAAAGATGAATATGGCACCGGAGGAAAAGGATTTACCATAGATAATCAGAAAATCAGTATCTGGTACGACAACGATGGTATCCGTATCCGGCGAGGTGACTCTGCAAGAAGAAACTTTGACCGTATCGTTACGTGGGAAGAAGCTGCTGACAGGATCCGGGATATGTATGAGGAGGGAAATTACGTTGATAATCTTATCTCCAATAATGCTATCGAGCAGGAACAGAAAGAAATGACAGATCTTCTGGCACTTCATTTCCGAGATACAAATAGAAATACGGAAGAATACCGGTCTTATACGGATTGGCAGGATACCATTCGGAACGCTTGGACAGATCCAGAAGGAAAAAAAGAAATCTATCAGCAGTTTGAATGGTTACAAGCGGATATGAATGAAAATCCGAGTAATTATCATCGTTGGGAAATTCAGCACAATCCAGTATATTCTCAGCGTTTTCGTGACCTTCAGAGAGATTTCTCCTGGGTGGATCAACAATTTAAAGTAGAACGTCTAGGGCTTTCCTTTATCACACAGGATGAAATTGATGCAGTGTTAAGAAGAGGTGGCATTACTGCCGGAGGACGTAACCGGATTTACGAATATTTCATGGAACATTATGATATGAAAGATGCAGCTGAGTTCCTGAAAAATGAATATGGAACAGGTGGTTCTTCACCCGGAATACCAGGAGCAGGTGCTTCCGACGCATCACATGATGCAAAAGGATTAAAACTTGCAAAAGGAAAAATTGGCAATCCAGAAGTAGAAGTTCTATTAAAGTGGAATAAGGTTGCAGAACGTGTCCGCCAGTTAATCCGCACAGATGATTATTTGTCAACTGTTCCAAAGTACACGGGAAAGTCAACGCCGAGGTTGAGGAATATGTGAAGCAACAGCTAATTGCCGCACTGTTCAAGTTTCGCTTTGACTACCCACCAGGCAAGCCATGAAAAATTGAATACTCGACGCCGCCAGCGTGACTACTCAACAAATTTACAATTCATCTATTCCCCAATATAGACGGTCATAGTATAATGAAGTCAGTTGCAAATTAGAGCTTGTGGAGGTAAATAGAATGATTCATCTGGAAAAAATAAATGGCGAAAATATCTGGGATATTCTAAATTTAAATGTCTCAGATAGTCAGAAAAATTTTGTCGCCAGTAATGATATTAGTATTATTGAAGCGTATACCGCTATTACATCCAACGGGTATGCTTTTCCATTTGGAATTTTTGAAGGTAATAATCCAGTCGGTTTTGTGATGATTGGTTATGACAAAGATGATTATTGGAAAGATGCACCTGCCATAGCAGACGGAAATTATAACCTGTGGAGATTGATGATAGATAAGAACTATCAAAACAGGGGATATGGAAAACAGGCGGTAGAACTTGCGTTAAGATTTATCAGAACATTTCCCTGTGGTAAAGCCGATTTCTGTTGGCTGTCATATGAGCCAGAAAACGCAGTTGCCAAATCTTTGTATGCCTCTTTTGGATTTATAGAGACCGGAGAAAAGGACGGAGAAGAGCTAATTGCCGTATTAAAACTCTAAGACAACTTCCAGTTTGTCGAACTGAAAAACTATTGAAAACTAAATACCGGCGGCCAGTGAAAGCAGTAAGTCTGAAAAAGATTTGCTGCTTTTTTTGTTGTCCATTTGGCAAAATCGCAAAGTCACCCGTAGTAGGTAGGTGAAGCCAGAAAAAAGCTGCCTGCCCCGTTTGGCAAATTTCAAAACGCGGTGGTGTAGGGAGTGAAAGGAAAAATTCTCTGCCCCGCCGGTTGCCAAAATCCCTGCTACCCGGATTACAGAAGCGAAAGAAATTTTGAAAAATCCCCGTCCAGCGGGTAGCTGGCGGCCTTTGAAATGTATCTTTAGCGGAAAGGAAAAAAGACCGCCCATAGCGAGTCGGAAGCCCCTGTCCCTGTCCGTTCTATGTACGGAAAAAACCCGACAGGGGCAGTCTGCGGCAGTTACAGAGCAAGATTCTACCGCAGTACCAAATTTCGCTTATCGCTCATTTTGTCCCCTTGCGGGAATCTTGTTGGGGAGTGCCTTCCCCAAACCCTGCTTATGCGGCTTACGCCGCTTGAAAAATTCCCGCAAATTCTTTTCGGATTATTTCAAAAACAGTTCCGCTACACACCCCGTTTTTCTCCTATTAGTGAGAGGACACCACGCACAGAAAGGAGGTCATACCACCTATGAAACGATATAACATGCCCCACCGCAGCAGGGTAGTCAAGACCCGGCTGACCGATGAAGAATACGCCGACTTTACCGCCCGGCTTGCCCCTTATGGTATGAGCCAGTCCGAATTTATCCGGCAAGCCATTACACGGGGCAACCATACGCCCCATTGTTACCGTTTCCCCGGTCAATGATGAATTGCTTGCCGCTGTCGGGAAGCTGACCGCCGAATACGGCAGGATCGGCGGCAACCTCAATCAGATTGCCCGGTATCTGAACGAATACGGCGTACCGTATAACGCCCTGTCCGGCGAAGTCCGAGCCGCCATTTCCGACCTTGCAGCCTTGAAGTTTGAAGTCTTGCAGAAAGTGGGTGAAGCTGTTGGCAACATTCAAACATATCAGCTCTAAAAATGCCGACTACGGAGCAGCGGAAGCCTACCTCACTTTTGAGCATGACGAGTTTACCATGAAACCCACCCTTGATGAAAACGGGCGGCTTGTTCCCCGTGAGGGCTACCGCCTTGCCACGCTGAACTGCGGCGAAGAAGATTTTGCTGTTGCCTGTCTGCGCTCCAATCTCCGCTATGGCAAGAACCAAAAACGGGAAGATGTGAAATCCCACCACTATATCATCAGCTTTGACCCACGGGACGGGAACGGACAACGGCTCTGACCGTTGATAAGGGCGCAGTCGCTGGGCGAGGAATTTTGCAACGAGCATTTCCCCGGACACCAAGCCATTGTCTGCACCCACCCGGACGGGCACAATCACTCTGGCAACATTCATGTGCATATCGTCATAAACAGCTTGCGGATTGAAGCCGTCCCGCTTCTGCCCTACATGGACAGACCAGCGGACACGAAGGGACGGGCTGCAAGCACCGCTGCACAGACGCAGCTATGGAATATTTCAAGTCCGAAGTCATGGAGATGTGCCACCGGGAAAATCTGTATCAGATTGACCTTTTGCATGGCAGCAAGAACCGAGTGACCGAGCGTGAATACTGGGCGCAGAAGAAAGGGCAGCTTGCCCTTGATAAAGAGAACGCCGCCAGAGAAGCCACCGGACAGCCGACCAAGCCCACCAAGTTTGAAACGGACAAGGCGAAGCTGCGCCGGACGATACGGCAGGCACTTTCCCAAGCTGGCAGCTTTGACGAGTTTGCTTCCCTGCTTTTGCGGGAGGGCGTAACTGTCAAGGAGAGCCGGGGGCGGCTTTCCTACCTCACGCCGGACAGGACAAAGCCTATCACAGCCCGGAAGCTGGGGGACGATTTTGACAAGGCTGCTGTCCTTGCCCTGCTCACGCAGAACGCCCACAGAGCCGCCGAACAGACCACAGCCATACCCGAATACCCCCACACCCAAAAGGAACGCTTGCGAGAGGAAAAAACCGCAAAAACCGCCCCGGCAGACAACACCTTGCAGCGCATGGTTGACCGGGAAGCCAAGCGAGCCGAGGGCAAGGGCGTGGGCTATGACCGTTGGGCTTCCCTGCACAACCTCAAACAGATGGCGGCTACCCACAACTTCCTCATGGAGAACGAACTGCTTGACCCCTTGACAAGCTGGACGCAGCCGTGGAGAGCAGCCGGAAAGCTCTTTCCGAAGCAAGGGAAAGTCTGCGGGGCATTGAGCAGAGCATTTCCGACAAGAAAAGTCTGCGAAAGGTTGTCAACGATTACCGCCGCACCCGCCCCACCATTGACGCTCATAAAAAGCTGTCCGGCAGAAAAGCGGAGAACTACCGCCAGTCCCACGAAGCGGAATTTATCATCTATGAAGCTGCCCTGCGCCAGCTAAAGGTGCTTGCACCGGGAAAGAAGCTGCCCGCCACTTCCAAGCTGAATACGGAGATTGAAGCCCTCATTTCCGAGAAAAACGCAGCTTACAACACCTACCGCACCGCAAAAGCCGAGTATGAGCAGCTTGCCACCGCCAAACGGAACGCAGAGCAGATACTACACGGGCACACCGAGCCGACAGAAAAAGCATGAACAGGAGCGTTAAAAACCGCCCCGAAATGATACCGAAACCATACAAAAGGCAGGGGGGTATGCCCATACCCTATCCGCAATACCCCTGACCTTTCCAACGGGGCTTACAGGGCAGATTTTTCCCCGAAAATGGCACCGGGAACATACAGATTTTGCCCCTGTCCCCTCATACCCGACCAAACCGAAGAAAGGAGCGTTTTTTCATGCCGAGAATGAGCAAGAAGCGGCGGCTGGAATGGGCGTTCTTCCTCAATGAGCGAAACCGCATTACTTTCAATGCCCTTTGCCGGGGCTGTACCCATGACTGCAAGCAGAGTTTTAGGGCTATCGTGGTACTCTGCCCCCGGTATTATTCAAAGAGATGGAAAGCCCGCCCCACAGATAAGGAGAACCAAGATTATGTCAGATAACCGCAAATATTATTACCTCAAACTGAAAGAAAGCTATTTTGACGATGACGCTATCGTGCTGCTGGAAAGTATGCAGGACGGTATGCTGTATTCCAATATCCTCTTGAAGCTGTACTTAAAATCGCTGAAATACGGCGGCACTTTGCAGCTTGACGAAAATATCCCCTACACCGCCCAAATGATAGCCACCATTACCCGCCAGCAGGTCGGCACAGTCGAGAGGGCTTTGCAAATCTTTATGAAACTGGGGCTTGTTGAACCGCTGGACAACGGGGCTTTGTATATGAGCAATATCGAGCTTTTCATCGGTCAGTCCTCTACCGAGGGGGAGCGTAAGCGCAGGGCAAGAATGAAGATTTCAGAGCAAAAACGGCTTAGTGGACAAGTGTCCGAAGCAAAAGCGGACATTTGTCCACCAGAGATAGAGATAAAGAAAGAGATAGATATAGAGATAGAAAAAGAGAGAGAGTTAAAACCGGGACGAGCCGCCCCCGCAGCTTACGGCAGATATAAAAATGTGATTTTGACAGATACAGAGCTTTCTGAACTGAAAGCAGAACTGCCCGACAAATGGGAGTATTACATTGACCGGCTATCCGGCTATATCGCTTCTACCGGGAGGAAATACAAGAACCATGCCGCCACTATCCGCAGATGGGCGGCTGACGATACCGCTAAAGCTGCCCCGAAAAAGGGCATACCCGATTACAGCTACAAGGAGGGAGAAAGTCTATGAAACCAGCTTTTGAAGATATGAGTTTACAGATACCAGCAGCCACCGCCGAGCCGGAGGACTACACAGGTGAGGACGGGTCTACTCTACTGCGGCAAGTGCCGGACACCGAAAGAAGCCTATTTTCCGGCTGATAAGGTTGCCCTGTTCGGGCGTGACCGACACCCGGCAGAGTGTGACTGCCAGCGGGCGCAACGCATGGAGCGTGAAGCCGCCGAACAGCAGAGAAAGCACCGGGACAAGGTAGAAGAACTGAAACGCCTGGGGCTTTACCGACCCGGCTATGCGGGAATGGACTTTTGCCAATGACAACGGCAGAAACCCGCAGATGAAAACCGCCCGTTTCTATGTGGAGCATTGGGAGGACATGAAAGCCGGGAACATCGGCTATCTGCTCTGGGGCAGCGTCGGGCACAGGCAAAAGCTACCTTGCCGGGTGCATTGCAAACGCCCTCATGGAGCAGGAAATCTCCGTAAAAATGACGAACTTCGCCGCTGTCCTCAATGACCTTGCCGCCACCTTTGAGGGCAGGAACGAATATATTTCCAAGCTCTGCCGCTATCCGCTGCTTATTCTTGATGATTTTGGAATGGAGCGTGGAACAGAGTACGGGCTTAGAGCAGGTCTACAATGTGATTGACAGTCGTTACCGAAGCGAAAAGCCGCTGATCGTCACGACCAATCTAAGCCTTGACGAGCTGAACAATCCCCCGGACACAGCCCACAAGCGGATTTATGACCGGGTAACAGAGATGTGTACCCCTGTCTGCTGCTCCGGGCGTGAATTTCCGCAGGGAAAAGGCACAGGAGAAAATGGAACGGCTGAAAAAGCTGATGAACGATTGAAAGGAGTTTGCCTATGACCGATAAAAAAGAGCATATCAAACACAGCATGAAAAGCACCGCACCCGCCGACTGCGTGACGGAAATCCGCATAGGGAACTCTGTTCTTGTGGTGTCCGGCTTTTTCAAGCAGAGTGCCACGGAAACCGCAGCCGACAAAATGGCTAAGGTGCTGGAAGCGGAAGCTGCTACACAAAAATCGGCAATATGACGGGCGGTAAAGAAGCATTTTTCACATTTTGCCGCTATACACGCCGCCCCGCCATGTGGTACAATCGAAGTACGGAATAGTGGGGCTGGCTGTCAGAAACGGAGGAAACCATGTTAAGACAGACAACCCAAAACCTTATTACCGCCCTTTATCCGAGATTATCCCATGAAGATGAATTGCAGGGGGAGAGCAACTCTATATCCAACCAAAAGCGCATTTTAGAAACCTACGCCAAGCAGAACGGCTTTACCAATCTCTGCTGGTACACGGACGATGGTTATAGTGGTGCGAACTTCCAAAGACCCGGGTTTCAAGCCATGCTTGCAGACATTGAAGCCGGAAAAGTCGGGCACAGTCATAGTCAAGGATATGTCACGTTTAGGGCGAAATTATCTCCAAGTGGGAATGTACACAGAAATGCTTTTCCCACAGAAAGGCGTCCGCTTTATCGCTATCAATGACGGAGTGGACAGCGCAATGGGCGACAACGATTTTACCCCGCTGCGTAATCTTTTCAACGAATGGATGGTGAGAGATACGAGCAAAAAAATCAAGGCAGTTAAGAAAGCAAAAGGTCTAAGCGGAAAGCCCTGTTACCAGCAAGCCCGTGTACGGCTACCTCATGGACGATGACGAGAATTTCATCATTGACGAGGAAGCCGCCCCGGTAGTCAAGCAGATTTACCAGCTTTGCCTTGCCGGGAAACGGGCCTACCAAGATAGCCCGTATGCTGACCGAGCAGCAAATCCCCACGCCGGGGACGCTGGAATACCAGCGCACAGGGCAGCACACGCCGCTACCACCCCGGCTATGAATGTAAGTGGGCGACCAATACTGTTGTTCATCTTCTGGAAAACCGGGAGTACACAGGCTGTCTTGTGAACTTCAAGACGGAAAAACCGTCCTACAAGATGAAGCACAGCATAGACAATCCCCATTGAGAAACAGGCGATTTTCGAGAACCACCATGAGCCAATCATCGACTTGCAGACATGGGAACGGGTGCAGGAGTTACGCAAGCAGCGCAAACGCCCCAACCGCTACGATGATGTGGGCTTGTTCTCCGGCTTGCTGTTCTGCGCCGACTGCGGTCATGTGATGTACCAGCAGCGGTATCAGACCGACAAGAGAAAGCAGGATTGCTACATCTGCGGCAGCTATAAGAAGCGCACCGCCGACTGTACGGCGCACTTCATTCGCACCGACCTTTTGACGGCGGGTGTGCTGGACAATCTGCGGAAAGTGACCGCCTATGCACAGAAGCACGAAGCCCGGTTCGTGAAGCTGCTTATCCAGCAGAATGAAATGGGCGGCAAGCGGAAGCTGGCGGCGGCAGCCAAGCAGCTTGAACAGGTGCAGAGCCGCATTGCAGAACTTTCCCGCTACATCAAGCGTCTGTATGAGGACAATGTAAACGGGAAAATCAGTGATGAGCGTTTCATGGAAATGTCCGCAGACTACGAAGCCGAGCAGCGGGAACTGAAAGACAGAGCCGCCGCTTTGCAGGGCGAGCTGGACAAGGCACAGGAAGCCACGGTAAACGCTGAAAAGTTTATGAGCGTTGTCCGCAAGTACCTTTCTATCGAAGAACTGACACACACTCTTTTGCGTGAAATGGTGGAGAAAATCGTTGTTTATGAATGTGAGTATGACGAGAACGAAGTACGCCGCCAGCGCATTGATATTTATTACAGCTTTGTAGGCAAGATTGACTTGCCCGAAGAATAAAGCCCGACCTATCCGACACCCTGCGCAAGTGCCGGATAGGAACGGCAAAATTTTTTACACTTCTATTACTTCTTTATCGCACATCAGTAAAAGAACCGGGGATATAACGGAGAAATCATCATCGGTGGCGTACCGCTTAATGAAGTGAATGAAACCAATCTGATGCAGAGGGTTGTTCTGGTTCGCCATAACAGCTACCTGTTCAAAGGTACAGTAGAAGAAAATCTGAAGATGGCAAAACCGGACGCAACGAAAGAAGAGATGGAAGCTGTCCTTCAGAAAGTGAATCTCTTAGGGTTCTTACAAACACAGGATGGCTTGCAGACACAGTTGTTGGAAAAAGCAAGCAACCTGTCCGGCGGTCAGTGTCAGAGACTGGTAATTGCCAGAGCATTGCTTCGGACAGACAGTGCGGTTTATATTTTTGATGAAGCTGCATCCAATATCGATGTAGAAAGTGAAGAACTAATCATGAATGTGATTCACGAACTGGCAAAGACAAAGACGGTACTTCTGATCTCCCACAGACTGGCAAATGTCGTGAAGTCTGACAAGATCTATTTCTTAAAAGACGGAGAAATCAAAGAAAGCGGAAAGCATGACGAACTGATGAGCCAGAATGGTGCGTACAGACATCTGTATGAAAGCCAGATGGCACTGGAAAACTATGGAAAAGGAGGAATGGCATAATGAGTGAAAATACGAATACAACAAAACGCAGAAGTGCCATCCAGATCATGGGAAGTCTGATTGGTCTGGTAAAACCCTTGCTCCATATCATGCTGGCAGCAATCATCCTTGGAACATTGGGTTATTTATGTGCAATCTTCCTGACGATACTGGCAGGACAGGTTATCATGCATGGTCTTCTGACAGGAGTAGCCGGAATGATTGTTCCGGTGGACAATATGTGGCGGGTATTTACTCCAGTAAAAACGATTATTACAGTCATGATCGTAATTGCAGTGCTTCGTGGAATCCTGCATTATGTGGAACAGTATTGTAATCATTTTATCGCATTTAAGTTGTTGGCAATCATCCGTCACAAAGTGTTTGCGGCACTGAGAAAGCTCTGCCCTGCAAAATTGGAAGGACGGGATAAGGGAAATCTGATCTCGATTATTACAACCGATATCGAATTACTGGAAGTGTTCTATGCACATACCATTTCTCCGATTGCGATTGCAACGCTGACCTCAATTATTATGGTGATTTTTATCGGAAGATATCACTGGCTGGCAGGAGTGATTGCTCTGGTAGCTTATCTGATTGTCGGTGTTGTCATCCCGATGTGGAATGGAAAACGTGGAAGCCAGAAGGGAATGGAATTTCGGACAAACTTCGGAGAACTGAACAGTTTTGTTCTGGATTCTTTACGTGGACTGGACGAGACCATCCAGTACGGACAGGGTGAAAAGAGAAAAGAGCAGATGTCTGAGCATTCCAAAAATCTTGCAGGAATGCAGGAGTCATTAAGCAAAATGGAAGGCTCACAGCGTTCATTTACGAACATGGTTATCCTGCTTGCATCTTTTGGAATGCTTGCACTGACGATCTGGCTGTACGACAAAGGTGCGATGGGATTCGAGGGAATCTTAACCTGCACCATCGCAATGATGGGTTCTTTCGGACCGGTAGTAGCATTATCAAGCCTTTCCAATAACCTGAACCAGACACTGGCAAGTGGTGAGCGTGTTCTTTCTCTTCTGGAAGAGACACCGCTTGTGGAAGAAATTCCGGGTGACGTGGAAACTTCCGGTGCAGAGAGCATGGAACATGAATTTACAGGAGCAGAGGCAGAGCATGTAACATTTGCTTATGATAATGAGGTTATTTTAGATAACTATTCACTGAAATTACAGCCGGGTAAAATCACAGGGATTCATGGTGCGAGCGGCTCCGGAAAATCTACGCTCTTGAAACTGCTGATGCGGTTCTGGGATGTGCAGGATGGAAGTGTATCGGTAGACGGTACAGATGTCCGCAAGATTCCGACCAAGCATTTGAGAGATATGGAAAGTTATGTCACACAGGAAACGCACCTGTTCCATGATTCGATTGCAAACAATATCGCAATCGCAAAGCCGGGAGCATCCAGAGAAGAGATTATGGAAGCTGCAAAGAAAGCGTCTATCCACGATTTCATAATGACACTTCCGAAAGGATATGATACAGAAGTCGGAGAACTGGGTGATACGCTGTCCGGTGGTGAAAAACAGAGAATCGGAATTGCAAGAGCATTTCTCCATGAATGCCCTCTGATCCTGCTCGATGAGCCTACATCGAACCTCGACTCTTTAAACGAGGGAATCATTTTAAAATCATTGAAAGAATCGGCCAAGAAGAAAACGGTTGTCCTGGTATCCCACAGAGTATCCACAATGAACGTGGCCGATGTAGTATATGAAATGGAGAACGGCAGAATTTCTTAATAAATTCTTAGAACTGATAGGGTATCTCCAGAAACTGCAAATCATGATGCATGCCGGATGGAACATACAATCAGCGAAGAATCTTTCCAGAAGATTCAGGAACTGGTGAAGAAGATAAAAAAGAAGATTCATCAAAGGAACAAATGGAAAAACAATGGCAATGCCATTAAGTCAGTTGTTCGAAGTTTTGTTCGATAGCTCAGTTGTTGTCAAATATCCGATATTTTGAACTCAAAAAGCCAAAAACAGGTATGCCAAAAAGACAGATGCTGTCCATCTGCCAAAAAGAAGGATATTCAGTTGCAGAACTTACCGATATCCAAAATGAATTGCGCTGATTCCACGGAGAGGCCGTTGAAACTGCCGGAACCTGTCTTTCACTGCGTGGACATATTTCATCATCAGCCGGATAATATCGATGTGCCTTCCAGAATCCCTGCGCATGAAGAACTTTCTGGCTGTTTTTAATGCTGAAGAAAAGTCAAGTTCATAGAGATACTTGTTGCTGCCATCCCGTTTCTTTTTCAGGTTTTCTTCTGCCGCTTCGTTTGCGATAAAAATGCCGAAATTGCATTGGAACAATTGGTGCCTGACACAATAAACTTGCAATAGGCTGCTTTTTTCTGTTGAGCAAGAAGTATCTTTTAATTCATATTTAGGTGGTTTGTCAATAGCAATAATATTTAATGCATAATCTGATTTAAGAGTGAATTTCAAATTTTAGATTTTCAATAATCATGGGATAAAAATAACAGGGAGGATTATAGTTTTCGGAATAAAGCCGATATATAATATTAGAAACAATAAATAATAAAGAACGGATTCAGAGAAGGAGGACAAAGGATATGTCAATGAATGTGAATACAACGGGTACTGTTTATGGAAGTTATCAGAATACCTACAAGGCAGGTACAGTAGATAAGAAAAAAGAAACAGCGAAAACAACAGAAAATGATAAGGTCAAGAAAAATGTGACAGAAAGTATAGCCGAAAAAAATCTAAGTAAAGAGGCACAAAAAATGCTTAAAGATATGCGTGGCTCAAGAACAGATATGGACTTTATGGTTGCAGATTTTGAAAATGGTGATAATGCTAAAGATATTTTAGCACAAAGTGATAAAGAGTTTACGGTTATTTTCTCAAAGGAAGAAATGGAGAAGATGGCATCCGATCCCAAATATTATGCTGAAAAGATGCATAGTATTGAAGGTGCTTTGCGTATGTCGGATGAAATCAATGCTCAGTTTGGATTTGAAAGAGCATTTGGTAAGACAAACGGAATAGAAAACAGTGCAGATACTGATACAAAAATAACAAAGTTTGGTATTTCTTTTAATAGTGATGGAACTACAACATTCTTTGCTCAATTAGAAAAAACATCAGCTAGTCAGAAAGAATATCTTGAAAAAATTCAGGAAAAGAAAGCTGCGGAGAAGAAAGAGGCGAAGAAAAAGGAACAATTAAAGCAAATTGAAGTAAAAAAAGCTACTGTTCAAGCAAATTCAAAAGATGAACTTTTGGATAAAATTAAAAATATTGAATGGAATTCTATCAAACCAGAGGATAATAAAATCGGTGGAAGATTTGATTTTTCAATTTAGTATATTTAGATGGGGATGATTACATAAAGTATGGAGGTAGATTCATTATGAGAAAACGTTTTTTTTCTATTATTGTATGTGTTGTCATGCTTTTTACAATGAATGTCACAGCTTTTGCGGCAGAAACTCAGGAAAATTATTCGGAGACGGAGAAAACAATGACATTTGAAATAACTCCGACAGCATTAACTTCTGGATCATCACGACATTCTGTTGGAATGTTAAATTCCTTTTTTGGAACAAATGATACAGTGGCAACTTCCGCTCTTGGTTCTTTTACAATCAGCAGCACATCTGTTCCGTCAGGCTCCACAATCAGTAAAATAGTGGTTACATCCACAAAAAGTAGTGGAAGTAGTGGAAACATCGAATTATTTGTTGCTAAAGATGAGGATAATGGAGATGGCTAAAGATGAGGATAATGGAGATGGCACATTTGACAGATATACAGACAGCAAAAGTTGGAATAGTTCTCTTACTTTTGCAGATTTTGGCAATTATAATTTAAGCCCTGTTGGAAATTATTATGTTCAATTTGAATCTACAAGGTATTCAACGGGAACTGTTGCAGCAGCAACATTAAAAAATATTTATGTCACAGTATACTATCATTAAAATTTTATAATCCCCATTCTAAACAAGCAAAGATGTTGTTATTCAGTTAGCAGCATCTTTGCTTTTAATTGTATAATTGATATGACTATTGAGTTAGAATGACATTGATAGCGATAGAAAGCTATATATTACAGAAGCAGACTTTGATAAAAAAGCATTTGAGAGATTATATAAATTGAATATTATATAATCAGAGGTATATAGAACATGCACAGAGACACTATATTTCAATATGAAACAATGGTGCCTGACACAATAAAAACGCATAGCCAAACTTCGCTCGGTATAACTGCCTGATTGTGTCGAAATTCGTATTTTATCAATTATATCTGATAAAACTGGATTTGCGGTATTGAAAATCAGTTATAGCCGTGGTACCATATAGACAGTTTCAGAAGGGAGGCTGGTCTACATGATTAAACGAGAAATTTATATGAGCCGTATCCGTCCTTTTATCGGAAATGAGCTGATAAAGGTTCTGACAGGGATTCGCCGTAGTGGAAAATCTGTCATGCTGAGCCTGATCCAAGAGGAACTTGCCCAAAACGGGGTCCAACCAGAACAGTTTATTTCCCTGAATTTTGAGAACATGAGCAATGCACACCTTTGTACGGCTGTTGCATTGCATGATGAAATCCTTCGCAGAACAAAAGAAATCAGCGGCAAGGTTTATCTGTTCTTCGACGAAATCCAAGAGGTGGCTGATTGGGAAAAATGTATCAACTCTTTCCGGGTGGAGCTGGATTGTGATATATACATTACCGGTTCCAACGCCAAGCTGCTTTCCGGTGAGCTTGCCACTTATCTTGCCGGACGGTATGTGGAGTTCGTGATTTACCCGTTTTCATTCAGAGAGTTTATGGAGCTGTATCACACCGTTTACGAAGGTGCAGACGAAAGACAATGCTTTACAAAATATCTGACGCTGGGAGGAATGCCCTATTTGAGCAACCTTCGCTACGACGATGCCGCCAGTCGTCAGTATTTGCGGGACTTGTTCAACTCCGTAGAGCTGAAAGATATTATCAAGCGAAACAATATCCGTGATGTGGATATGCTGGAGAGAATTATTGCTTATATAACTTCCAACATCGGCACTACCTTTTCTTCCACAGCCATTTCCAAGTATCTGAAAAGTGAAGGGCGCTCCGTTTCACCAGAAACGGTACTGAACTACATCAAAGCCTGCACGGACGCATTCCTGTTTTATCAGGTGAAGCGCCAAGACCTCCAGGGAAAGAAAATCCTGACCGTCAACGAGAAATACTATGTTGCAGATCATGGTGTCCGGGAAGCCGTGTACGGTGGCAACATGAAGGACATTAACCTTGTCCTTGAAAATGTTGTCTACATGGAGCTGCTGCGCCGTGGTTATTCTGTGACTGTTGGGAAAGTCTCTGACAAGGAGATTGACTTCGTATGTGAAGATCATGGGAAAAAGCTGTATGTTCAGGTTTCCTATCTACTTGCCTCGGAGGAAACCATCCAGCGTGAGTTTGGGGCGTTTGCCGGTGTTCGTGACAATTTCCCGAAATACGTTGTAACGATGGACGAACTGGATATGAGCCGAGATGGAATCAAACACCGCAATATTCGTGACTTCCTGCTGGCAGAGGAATGGAACTGAAATGTTCTTCTTTCACCAGAAGATATGCAGAAGTTCTTCCAATGCCGAGAATGAAAAAACAATGGTGCCTGACACAATAAATATTATGATATGTCTGTATTTAACCGCTGTATAGAAACCGGGAATGTTCTCTTAATACTGGAATGTTGGCAGGATGTCCACCCGGCGCTTGTCAGTATCCCAGTGAAATGGGAATACAGCTCGCCGTATGGACTTTTGTATGCTCTGAATCCGCCGGATGATGTTATGCAGTTTGAAAACAATGGTGCCTGACACAATAAATATTGTATAAATGTCAATGCTGTTGTGGTACATGTTGTATTCTGCGTAAATGGTATTCATGTTGTGTCTCCTTTAAACCAATAAAAATATAGAAGCATTTCAATCAGTTCACAATGTCACTTTTATTTTGTGTTATACTGTTTTATATAATTTTCTTGCCCTTGTTTTTGCCCTTATCAGAGTTCGTAAACACTGGTGGGACGATATAACGCAAGGGAAACAATAAGGGAAAGCTCACCTGCGATAAACTTTGTGTTTTCAAGGGATTGAGAGATATTTGATAATAAAATATAACAGTTATTAAATCCCTTGGAATATATGAAATCTCAATTCAAGTTTGTCAAGCACTTTATAAGCCTGAAATGAAAGAAGGAAATCCTATAAGGTTATATAGTTTGGATGAAATCACGGAGATATTCTGTAAATTAGGACTTCGTATTTGTAACAGCTTTGCTGATTTCAGTGGAAAGCCGAGTTCTGATAATGATATTCAATTGATGGTTTATTCCATACGGGAATAAATCTTCATCAAATCTTTATTTTTTTCTGTTAGGTTATATTTCAGTAAGAAATGAAATATAGAAGGAAGGATAGTAAAGATGGAAATGATGTTACAGACACAAAATCTATGTAAATATTTTAGAAAACAGAAAGCGGTAAATAATGTTTCACTTAATATCGAAAAGGGACAGATTTATGGACTGCTTGGACCGAATGGCGCTGGTAAATCTACCACATTGAAAATGCTGACCGGTATGATGAAACCAACTGCAGGAAAGATTTACTTTGATGGAAAACTTTTGGATAGGAAAGATTTATCAAAAATAGGAGCGTTAATTGAAAATCCGCCTATTTATGAAAATCTTTCCGCCAGAGAGAATTTGAAGGTAAGACAATTATTGCTTGGTACAGATGAAAACAGAATTGATGAGGTCTTGCAGATTGTATCACTTACAAACACCGGAAAGAAGAAAGCAGGACAGTTTTCTTTGGGGATGAAGCAAAGACTAGGCATTGCAATGGCATTGCTTGGAGAACCGGAACTTTTGATATTGGATGAACCTACGAATGGATTAGATCCAATAGGCATCGAGGAATTACGAGAGCTGATCCGGTCTTTTCCGGAACAGGGAATCACTGTAATTCTCTCCAGTCATATTCTCTCAGAGGTACAGTTACTTGCAGATAAAGTCGGGATTATTTCAGGTGGAATCTTAGGATACGAAGGAGCATTAAAGCAGGGAGATAATCTTGAAGATTTGTTTATGAATGTGGTAAGAAAAAACCAGAAAGCAGGTGAAATCCATGGTTAATATTATAAAAGCAGAACATCAAAAAGCCAAAAGAACCATGCGAAAAAAGTTTATCTGGGGATTTCCTCTTCTTACATTTGTCATGGCATTTATATTTACTCTCGGGATGACAAATGCTTATGCAGAAAGTGTTTGGAACTGGTGGTATACACTTTTGCTGCCGGGGATGATTGCTCTATTTTGTTATCTTTCTGTGGCGCAGGAGAAAAAGATAAAATACTATCATTTAATGACTATTCCCACAGACAGAAGAAAATTGTTGCTGGGGAAAATTATTTATATTGGGTACATGATTTTGTTTTCTAATGTGATTGTGTTTGCAGGAGCAACGCTTGGAGGCTTTCTTCTAACGACACATGTTCCAGTGAAAGGAGCGTTGATTGCAGTATTGTTTCTGACGGTTTCTGAGTTATGGGAGATTCCGGTAGCTTTATTTTTAAGTGAACGATTTGGAATGATTGTAAACCTGTTCGTCTGCCTATTTATTACCGTCAGCGGGGTGGTAATATCACAAACCAGAATCTGGTATGTACTTGTTTCTGCAATCCCTATGCGAATGATGTGCCCGTTGCTTCATGTTTTACCAAATGGACTTGCCGCAGAAGCAGGGAATCCTCTTTTGGATACGGGAGTCATTGTTCCGGGAATGTGTCTCTCAATCATCTGGTTTGTTTTTGTAACGGTTCTGTTTTTGAAATGGTTTGAGAGAAGAGAGGTGAAATAAGATGATTGGAAGAGCTCTTAATGCAGACTTGCGAAAGATGAAAGGAACATCTGTGATTCTGGCACACTTACTGATTCCGATTATAACCAGCGTTATATTTTTAATATATTACTTTTTTTCACCATGGAATGAAAATATGAAAGTGATTGCATTTTATCAGGCAATAGGAGCAGGACTTCCGGTACTTATTGGAATTTTTACAGCAAGTGTGATGGAACAGGAACAAAATGCAGGTGATTTTCAAAATCTGTTGTCTTTACCGGATAAACCTGCAGCATTTTTATCGAAACTGTTGATGCTACTGGTTTTGTGTCTGTGCTCTATCCTATTGACAGCAATCATATTCGGAATTGGATTTGGAAGAATCGCATCAAGCGATATCGAAATCATGAAAGGATGTATATTTGCAGCATTGCTGCTGTGGGGAAGCAGTGTTCCACTTTATCTGTGGCAGCTGATTCTGGCTTTTCAGTTTGGAAAAGGGGTATCCATTGGAGCAGGGATTATATCAGGACTAATTAGTGCATTGATGCTTACCGGACTTGGAAATTATGTGTGGAAATATGTATTTGTCTGCTGGACGGGTAGAGTACCATATACTTATCTGCAATCTGTATTGGGAGAAACCAGTGTAGGTGAATGGTTGTCATTCATACCAGGTTGCTTAATATTTACAGGGATTAGTATGGTATACTATTTTTGGTGGGTAAACCACTGGGAAGGAAACAGAATATCGGAATAGAATCGAGGGAAACTATGGCAAAAATACTGGCAGTTGATGATGAACCGGCAATTCTGGAAATGATAGAAAGCATTTTGAATAAGGATGGACATCTGGTTACCAAAGTAAGTAATCCGCTGAAACTTAATATGGAAGAATTACATCGTTATGACCTGATTTTACTGGACATTATGATGCCTGGAATTGATGGCTTCGAATTATGCAAAAGAATCAGGGCACTTGTGGATTGTCCGATTTTGTTTCTTACGGCAAAAACGGAGGAAAACAGTCTGGTAAACGGACTTTCTTTAGGAGCAGATGATTATATTTCAAAGCCATTTGGAGTGATGGAACTTCGGGCAAGGATCAATGCACATCTTAGAAGAGAGCACAGGGAACATTCTGTCCGGATGGTTTTGGGGAGGGTCTGTATTCAAATATCTCAAAAGAAACTATTGGTTGATGATAAGGAACTTCCTCTTACGAAAGCGGAGTACGAAATCTGTGAATTTCTGGCTAAAAACAGAGGACAGGTTTTCTCGAAGGAACAGATATTGGAAGCGGTCTTTGGCTTTGACAATGAGAGTAATGACAGTACTATAATCACGCATATCAAAAATATAAGAGCAAAATTTGCGGATTATGATTATACACCGATAAAAACAGTCTGGGGGATTGGATATAAATGGGAAGAGTAAAGAGAAGCAATGCACTCAGCAGGATTTTTATGAGATATGTACTGGTCATGCTTGGATCATTAGTTGGTTTGGTGATTGTTGCTTATCTGCTGCTGTACCTTTTGATTAGTGTGGGCTGTATTTATCCGGCAAATTATGCAGAGCAAAAGATTAATGAAGCATATGATACGATTCTACGTGCAGATAAAGTGACTGCTGAGATGATTCCCGCACTTTGTGATTATGTAATCTTTTCAGAGAATGGAGAGAAAATAGGTGGAGATCTGTCAGAACAATACGAACAGATAGCATGGAATGTTGCAAAGTACGGAAACGCATCCGGGAAATATTTTTATAAAGTAATTGTAAGGGAAAATGAATATGTTGTATTGCAATATCGCCTGACACCTCAATATCATTCAGCTTTTTTGAGGGAGCATTTTATAGGACCACAGAATGTGATGAGTATTATGTCTGTGATTGGAGCGGTAGCGATTATCATCATTCCGTCCATACGTTTTGGAAAAAGAATCAAAAAGCAGATGCAGCCTGTATTAGACGCAATCGGACAAATAAAGGATCAAAATCTGGAATATGAGACATCCTGTTCCGGTATCAAAGAGTTTGATGACTGTTTATCGGCAATCGATGATATGCGAGATGCATTGCGAGAATCTTTAGAAAAGCAGTGGAAAACAGAGCAGGAAAAGAAACAGCAGATGTCTGCTTTGGCGCATGATATTAAAACACCTCTTACGATTGTACGGGGAAATGCAGAACTACTTTCAGAGACTGAACTGACCACAGAACAGAAGAAAAATATCACTTATGTTTTGAACGGCACAACACAGATACAAAGTTATGTAAAACAGTTGATAGATGTCACAAAATCATGGAATTGCAGTGATGTTACCTATACAACGGTGAGGTTAGAAGATTTTTTCGCAGATATAAAGGAACAGGCACTCGGACTGGTAGAAATCTATCACCAGAAGATAGATTGGAAGGCGGAACAAAGTGATAAAAAGGTAACGATTGCTTATGATCCAATGTTCCGGGCCGTAATGAATGTGATTCAGAATGCAGTGGAGCATACAAAAGAAAATGGAATCATTTATATTGACGCAAAGGAGCAGGATGACCGGCTGACATTCATTGTGGAGGATAGCGGATCGGGATTTACAAAAGAAGCATTACTGCATGGCACAGAGCAGTTTTTTATGGATGACACAAGTAGAAATGGCGAAGCCCATTATGGGATGGGACTATTTTTTGCAAAAACTGTAGCTGAAAAATATGGTGGAGGTATTAAACTTTCAAATTCTGAAAATACAGGTGGGGCGAGGGTAGAAATATTTTTCCTGAGTAGTCAGGAAACAAGCTAAATAGACCGCAATTAAGCTATGTAAAAGAAATTTTACATGCTTTTATCTAATATGTAACGAGAAAAATGAGCTTCGTAATCGAAATCTTCATATAAGTGGACTCTTGAACGAAGAGAAAGTGGACATTGGGGATACAAAAGTGGATATTGAGAATGGAAAAGTGGATATTCAGGACAAAAAAGTGGATATTGACAGTGTACTTTCCGAAAAAGGTAGTGATTTCTCGGTAAAAACGACGATTCATATCCATAGACTTTTTGAGAAGTTTGGCTTTGATGAGGTGTTTGGAAGAAGTGCAGTTATGGAACTTCTTGAGCTGAAAGGTTCAGGTGCTTCAAAACTTCTTTCCAATTTGGTAAAGGCAGATATTATTGAACCGGTATCCGGTCACGGAAAAGGGAAATATAAATTTAAGAAGTAGTTTATAAGACTTCCTTGAAATTATCGACATGGTGTGTAGACAATCTGATGTTTTGTCTTCGGCAGTAGGATAAAGAAGATAAGGAAACAGAACAGAAATAGATTATAAAAGGTCTGTTGGGCAGTATAGCCTAATGAAGCCTACAGAAAAAGGTTGCGTGAAGCCACATAAAAATGTATAATTAGGAGTAATGAATTTCATATTAAATGATATTGGAGGTACTCATGTCACAGTCGGTTACGATAAAGAGTAATAAATATGGAATCAATTTAATTTTAGATGCGGATATGCCATTTGCTGATTTGATAAAGGCAGTTGTGGAGAAGTTTAAGGCATCCGCCAATTTTTTTAAAAACGCAAAGCTTGCTATTTCATTTGAGGGAAGGCATCTTTCAGATGAAGAGCAGCAGCAGATAATTGCAGCTATTGAGGAAAATACCACAATTGAGATTTTGTGCATTGTGGAGAGTGGTACCGAGCAGGAAGCCATTATGAAGGAGCAGGTTGAGGCATTTAATGAGGCAGTGCAGAAGCAGTGCGAGAATGTTGCGACAGTCAGTGTTCCGGAGCAGTTTTACCGTGGTACGCTTAGGTCAGGCCAGGTGATTACCAGCGAGTCTTCGGTCACAATCATAGGTGATGTCAATCCGGGAGCCAAGATTATAGCTCAGGGCAATATCGTTATTCTTGGTGCATTAAAGGGCAATGTTCACGCCGGATGTACAGGTGACAGGAGCTGCTTTGTATTTGCACTTGACATGCAGCCGATTCAGATTCAGATTGGTGATTTGATTGCGAAGAGTCCGGACGAGCCTCAGCCAAAGCACAGGGTAAGGCGCAAGGAAAAGCCGGCACAGGAGCAGGCACAGATAGCCATCGCAAAGGATGGATATATTTACATCGAACCAATTACTAAAAATATTTTAAATAGCATTTAGGAACGTAGGAGGAATAAAGTTCATGAGCGAAGTAATCGTTATCACATCAGGAAAGGGTGGTGTGGGCAAGACCACAACCACAGCAAATATTGGTACAGGTCTTGCACAGTTAAATAAAAAGGTTGTTATGATTGATACTGACATCGGACTGCGTAACCTGGATGTTGTTATGGGACTTGAGAATCGTATTGTATACAATCTCGTAGACGTCGTTGAGGGCAAATGCCGTATACGTCAGGCTCTTATCAAGGATAAGAAATATCCTGATCTGTGTCTGCTTCCATCAGCCCAGACAAGGGACAAGGATGCTGTTACACCGGAGCAGATGGTTGAGCTTATCAATGAGCTTCGTGAGGAGTTTGACTATATTCTGCTTGACTGCCCGGCAGGTATCGAGCAGGGCTTCAAGAATGCCGTTGCAGGAGCTGACCGTGCACTTGTTGTCACTACACCTGAGGTATCAGCAATCCGTGACGCTGACCGTATTGTTGGCCTTCTCGAGGCAAATGAGATGAAGCGCATTGATCTGATTGTCAACCGTCTGCGTGTCGATATGGTTAAGCGCGGTGATATGATGAATGTGGATGATGTAACAGAGATCCTTGCAGTCAACTTAATCGGTGCAGTACCGGATGATGAGCAGATTGTTATTTCTACAAACCGTGGTGAGCCGTTAGTCGGTTCAGACAGCCTTGCAGGAAAGGCATATATGAATATCTGTCGCCGTATCATGGGCGAGGAGGTTCCTTTCCTTGATTTAAACCAGAAGCATGGTGTCTTTGAAAAGCTAAAGGATATGTTTAAGAAAAATTAAAGGGGGATACGTACCATGGGTATAATGGATTTATTTAAAAAGAAATCTTCTGGTAATGTTGCAAAGGATCGCCTGAAGCTGGTGCTGGTTTCTGACCGTGCAAACTGCTCATCGGAGATGATGGAGATGATGAAAAGGGATATCATTGAGGTTATTTCCCGCTATATGGATATTGATGCGGAGGCGCTTGATGTGAAAATCACAGAGACAGAGTCTGATTCTAACAACGGAATGGTTCCGGCACTCGTTGCCAATATTCCTATCCGTGACATGAAGCATCGTCCGGATCCAAGATAGAGTAAATAAAAATAATAGGATATGATAAGATATGAGGGTCAAAAGGTGTTTTGGCCCTTTAATTATTATATTGAATAAAAAGACTTGATTTGATATTAGAGTGTGATATACTTTAATACGTTACAAATAAATAAATTTTAGCAGAGTAGACACATGTGCGTTAAGTGCCGGATGAACAGGGAGTTGTCACCCGGACGAAAAGAAAATCTTGCGGTACATGAGTCGCATCCCGCTGCATCCGAAGATATTAATTATCTCCTGTTGTAGTTCGGTGAGGTCTGCAAAGGAGGTAATTTTTTAATGAAAAAATTCGTTACTTTGTTCACCGATTCTGCCCGAGAGCTTAAATCGGTCAGAACCATCACAACTATGGCTATGCTTGCTGCAGTTGCCGTTATCCTTGGATATTTCTCCATCGAATATGGACAGCTTATCCGTATCGGTTTTTCCGGTATTCCAAATGGTATCGTTGATTACCTGTTTGGACCAGTTGCCGGAGCTGTTTTCCACGGAGCGCTTGACATCATCAAGTATCTGATGAAGCCTACAGGACCATTTTGTCCACAGCTTACACTTGTTGTAATGCTTGCAGGTGTTTTATATGGATGTTTCTTTTATAAGAAAAAGCTTACCATATGGAGAGTGCTTGCTGCGAAGTTTGTAGTAATGCTCATCTGCAATGTCATTCTCAATACTCTGTGTCTGCAGGTGCTGTATGGACAGGCGTTTATGGCAATTCTTCCAATGCGTGCACTTAAGAACCTTATTATGTGGCCGATAGATTCAATTGTCTTTTTTGGCATTGCAAAGGCACTGGAGCAGATTGGATTGTTCCGTACCTTCCGTAAACCGGAGCTTATAAAGAATGCATAGCAACAGGTGAATGGACCGGGTACTCAAATGAGAGTACCCGGATTTTTTATTTAATGGAAAGAAATACGTATAATGTGGTATGTGTATCATGTTCTTTATAATATATATAAATGATGAAAAGGAACATAGCAACAGAATAATGTACAGACAATATAATGCACAAAACATTACATTAAAATAATATTTTAAGCATTAAATGGCGATTTATGTTAATAATTTTAAGAATAAACACCTTTAAAGTGACAATTATGAGGTATTTCGCATTTTTAATGAAAATTGTTGACACAATATATTGAACGTGATATTGTTTACTTGTTCAAAATAATACACAAAAGAAAACGAACAAACAACTACATATTAATTATGAATATTTAAGAGCAAAGACGCTAACCGGTGAAGCACTTTGCTCTTTTTTATTTATCAAAATCACAAGGATATTTAAATTAGGAGGCAATATATTATGAGATTAAAAGACACAGGATTAACAGCACAGGACATCAAAGACAAAGTAAAGAAGTATATGATTGAGACATATGAGCGTTTTGATTTCATCGCTGAGACTGCTGAGGGCATGTATCTGTATGATGAGAATGGCACACCATACCTTGATTTTTACGCAGGAATCGCCGTAAACAATGCCGGCAGCAGAAACCCTAAGGTTGTTGCAGCAGTCAAGGATCAGGTGGATGACATCATGCATACATTCAACTATCCATACACCATTCCACAGGCGCTGCTTGCTGAGAAGGTCTGCAAGACTATCGGAATGGACAAGATTTTCTACCAGAACTCAGGAACTGAGGCAAATGAGGCTATGATTAAGATGGCTCGTAAATATGGTATAGAGAAATATGGTCCAAACAGATATCACATCGTAACTGCTAAGGATGGCTTCCATGGCAGAACCTTCGGTGCTATGTCAGCTACAGGACAGCCTGGAAACGGATGCCAGGTGGGCTTTGGTCCAATGACATACGGCTTCTCATATGCTCCTTACAATGACTTAAAGGCTTTCAAGGATGCTTGCACAGAGAACACAATCGCTATCATGATTGAGCCAGTACAGGGCGAGGGCGGTGTTCATCCTGCGACACCTGAATTCATGAAGGGACTTCGCGAGTTCTGTGATGAGAAGGGCATGCTCCTCCTTATCGATGAGGTTCAGACAGGATGGTGCAGAACCGGAGCTGTAATGAGCTACATGAACTACGGCATTAAACCTGATATCGTTTCTATGGCAAAGGGACTTGGCGGTGGAATGCCAATCGGTGCTATCTGTGCTACAGAGGAGGTTTCAAAAGCATTCTCAGCCGGTTCACACGGTACAACCTTTGGTGGACATCCTGTATGCTGTGCAGCAGCACTTGCAGAAGTAAACGAGCTGCTTGACAGAGATCTTGCCGGAAACGCAAAGAAGGTTGGTGATTATTTCACAGCTAAGCTTGAGAAGCTTCCACACGTAAAAGAGGTAAGACATCAGGGACTTTTAGTTGGTGTTGAGTTTGACGATACAATCTCAGGTGTAGATGTAAAGCATGGCTGCTTCGACCGTCATATGCTTATCACAGCAATCGGAAGCCATATCATCCGTATGGTTCCACCGCTTATCGTAAGCGAGGAAGAGTGCGACAAGGCATTTGATATTATCAAGGAGACTGTTGAGTCACTTTCATAGAAGGCTTGAATTATATTTGAAGCAGGCAACAGAATATATTGCGGCAGATTTTACGAGCCGGATAAAAGGACAAGGGCGTCACGATTAGCTTCGTGCGCCCTTCTTTTAAACAAAGAATATAGGTAACTAAGCGGAACAAGTTTATATAACAACATATGATTAAAGGGTCAAAAGGTATCGTCGATGCATACCTTAGCGACTTTCATATCAACTAAGAAAAGCGAGGGGAACGAAATGGCACATCTTGTTATTACAATAGGATGCGAATATGGCGCTAAAGGAAACCAGATTGGCAAAAAGGTTGCTAAAGACCTGGGAATCAAATTTTATGACAGGGATACTGTAGATGAAATCATAAAAGAGGTCGGTATTCCGAAGGATATCATGGAAAAGGTTGAGGAAGGTATCACTATCGCCGGAAAAGGTGCAGAGGGTGATGTCAGAGGCTCTTTCTCCAAATATGCAGACCTCACAGAGCGTGCAATTCACGTCCAGAAAACCATAATCAGAAAATTATCAGACCGTGAGTCATGCGTGATTATCGGTCGTTCAGCAGACTATATACTAAAGGAACATAAACCGATTTTACGTATTTTCATATATTCACCGGATGAAGTGAGGATTGAAAACGTAATGAAGAGCCACAATTTGTCGGAGGATGATGCAAAGCTTTTTATCACTGAAAAGGATAAGCGTTATCATAAGCGTCATATGGCGCTGACAGGAAGCAACCGAGGCGACAGACACAACAGGGATATGCTTATAGACAGCAGCCTGTTAGGAGTGGATGGCACAGCGGAGCTTATTGAGTCTCTGGCAAGAAAAGTGGTAGAAAATGAAAGTAAGACAGAAGCTGGAGGTGACAAGTAATGGAACAGAAAAAATCAGAATTTAACAAAGTCCTGAATGCCTGGGACGTACTTGTAATTGCATTTGGAGCCATGATTGGCTGGGGCTGGGTTGTCTCAACCGGAGGCTGGATTGAAAAGGGCGGAGTGCTCGGTGCCGCAATCGGCTTCGTAATCGGCGGTATCATGATATTTTTCGTGGGAATGACCTACGCGGAGCTGACAGCAGCCATGCCTCAGTGCGGTGGCGAGCATGTATTCAGCTACAAGGCAATGGGTTCGACAGGTTCATTCATATGTACGTGGATGATTATCCTTGGATATGTCAGTGTGGCATGCTTTGAGGCGTGCGCTTTCCCAACAATCATCACATATCTGTGGCCGGGCTTTTTGAAGGGCTATCTGTATACGGTAGCAGGCTTTGATATCTATGCTTCTTGGCTTATTGTGGCGATAGTTGTGGCATTTTTAATTATGATGATAAACATTATCGGCGCAAAGACAGCAGCGATTTTGCAGACTGTGCTCACATGTATTATTGGTGGCGCCGGAATTTTGTTGATAATTGCATCGGTAATCAATGGAACAGTTGATAACCTGGATGGACAGATGTTTGCAGGCAGCTCTGCAGGTCTGAACGTAAAGGCAATTATCGGAGTGGCAGCTCTGTCACCATTTTACTTTATCGGATTTGACGTAATACCTCAGGCGGCTGAGGAGATCAATGTTCCGGCAAAGAAAATCGGCTCAATACTTATCTTATCAGTAGTTCTGGCAGTTGTGTTCTATGCACTTGTCATTGTTGCGGTAGGTCTTGTCATGGGGCCACAGGCAATTGTTGATTCAGAGCAGGCAACAGGACTTGTAACAGCAGATGCAATGGCTGCCGCATTCAACACAAAGATAATGGCAAAGGTTATAATAGTCGGCGGAATGTGCGGTATCGTAACCTCATGGAACTCATTTTTGCTCGGTGGCTCGCGTGCCATGTACTCAATGGCAGAGTCATATATGATTCCGAAGTTTTTTGCAAAGCTTCATCCAAAGCACAAGACACCTATCAATGCACTGATTCTCATCGGATCTCTCACAATGCTTGCACCTTTTGCAGGTAGAAAAATGCTTGTATGGATCAGTGATGCCGGAAACTTTGGATGCTGCGTGGCATATTGCATGGTTGCTCTTTCATTTATTATTCTTCGCAAGAAGGCGCCGGATATGCCAAGACCTTACAAGGTTCCCGCATACAAGTTCTTTGGAACGATGGCGGTCATCATGTCAGGCTTCATGGTTGCAATGTACTGCATACCGGGAAGCGGCGGATCACTTATCATCCAGGAGTGGGGCATCGTGCTTGCATGGTGTGCACTCGGCGTGGTGTTCTTCGTCTTCTGTAAAAAGAAATACAAGGAGTCATTTGGTACACTTGTTGAGCTCATCTCAGATGAGGATGCTGCAACACTTATGCCTGAGGCAGATGAGGTTGAGCTGGATAAGGTTATCGATGCTGCAATAGACAGGGTACTTGCCAAGAAAGCAGGCTAGGAACAGAAAGGACAGATTATATATGGAAACATTTAATTTCTCGGTGCCACAGGACATCACAGTGGGAAAGGGCAGTCTTTCAAAGCTGCCGGAAATAGCTAAAAAGCTTGGAGGAAAGCATGCACTCATCATTTCAGGACCTCATCTTGAGAAGATGGGACTTGTAAAAAAGGCAGCAGATTATCTGGCATCAGTTGACATAAAAGCAGACACTTTTACAGATATAGAGGCAAATCCATCTGTCACAACAGTGGAGAAAGCCACAGCAAAATACCTGGAGTCGGGCGCAGACTTTATCGTGGCATTCGGAGGCGGCTCACCGATGGATGTGGCAAAAGCAGTGGGCGTGGTTGCCAAATATGGCGGAAGCGTCACAGACTATGAGGGAGCACACAAGGTGCCGGGACCAATCGTACCGCTCATTGCGATACCAACCACCGCAGGAACCGGCTCAGAGGTGACAGCATTCTCTGTAATTACAGATCATAGCAGAAACTATAAGCTTACAGTATTCAGCTACGAGATATTGCCAAAATATGCGATACTAGATGCAGAGCTCATCACAACAGCACCGGCAAGCGTGGCGGCAGCCTGCGGAATTGATGCATTTATCCATGCCGAGGAGGCGTATGTATCCACAGCAGCTTCGCCATTTTCTGATGCGCTGGCAGAAAAAGCGATGGCACTTATCGGAAAAAATATCCGTAGATTTGTAGCAAACAGAAACGATATCGAGGCTGCAGAAGCTATGATGACAGGCTCACTTTTTGCAGGAATAGCATTCTCATTTGCAAGGCTTGGAAATGTGCATGCGATGAGCCATCCGGTCAGCGCATTTTTCGATGTGCCTCACGGAGTGGCAAACGCAGTGCTGCTTCCTGTAGTCGCAGAGTACAATGTACTTGCAGATCATGGAAAGTATCTGACTATCTACAATGATATAAGCCCGATTCCTGCGTATGCGGACGAATTTGAGCCGATGATGCTGGTAGATGCAATCAGGGAGCTTTGCACAGACATCGGAATCCCGGAGAATCTGACCATCGCAATCAACAATGCCAGCAAAACCGGAACAGTCACAAAGGAAGAGATAGAAAGCAGGATAGAGCCGATGGCTATCGATGCCATGAAGAGCGGCAACATTGCTGTCAATCCAAGGGCTTCACGCCAGTGCGATATCGAGATGCTGTATCGCAGGGCACTGTAAAACTTATAAAATACAACATATAAGGTAACTATTCCGAATAGTTACCTTATATGATTATCAACAGTATAGTTAGAGAATTAAAAGCAAACGGAGATATGAGTATGGATTATCTGTCACACAATGTATCTGAAAATTTAAAAAGAATACGTCAGTCAAAGGGCATGAGCTTAGATCAGGTAGCGGAACAGACCGGTGTGAGTAAAAGCATGCTTGCTCAGATAGAAAAGGGCACAGCGAATCCATCTATCGGAGTGCTTGGTAAAATCACAAGCGGTCTGCGAATTGAGTTTCAAAGACTTATAGATCCGCCGAGAGTGGACTATGCGCTCATATCTCCTGATGATCTGGTACCGACAAAGGAGCTTTTGGGACAGTACAGGGTATGGACCTGCTTCCCATACGAGGACTCAAGGGAGGTCGAGGTATACCGTATCGACGTGGAGCCGGGCGGCGTGTATACAAGCGGTGGGCACGGCGAGAAAACACGCGAGTATCTTACAGTCACGGACGGTGTGCTGACAGTTGAGTGTCACGACCATGTGCAGGAAATCCATAGGGGACAGGTGTATAAGTTTGAGACCGATCAGCCTCATTTGTATCGCAATGATGGTGATAGGGTGGCAAGCTGCATGTGCTTCTTTTTGGATTATACTAATATTCGGTGAGATTTTCATTGGTTATCCTATTGCATATATAGGTTTACCTATATATAATGATGTACATTGAGAAACAAATTGTTTTAAAAAGAACATCCCAGGAGAACACCATGCAAACATTAAAGAAATTCATCAAATACTACAAACCCTACAAAGCGGTCTTTTTCATAGACCTGCTTTGCGCAACAATAATCAGTGCCATAGATCTGGCGTTTCCGCAGCTGCTTCGCACGCTGACCAAAACCCTTTTTGCAGGAGCACCGGGAAAAATCATTTCTGCGCTGATTCCTATTACAATAGGCCTTTTGGTGGCATATATCATACAGACTGCGTGCAGGTATTATGTGACGTATGCGGGGCACATGATGGGAGCGAGGATGGAGCGCGACATGAGAAAGGAGCTTTTCGACCAATATGAAAAGCTTTCTTTTTCGTATTATGATCAGAATAATTCAGGACAGATGATGAGCAAGCTCGTATCCGATTTGTTTGATATATCGGAGCTTGCACACCACGGACCGGAGAATCTTTTTATATCGCTTATAAAGATAATCGGTTCGTTCATTTTTCTGTTTATGATAAACCGTATGCTTGCGGTTCCTATGCTTATTCTTGTGGTGCTTATGCTTGTATTTTCATATGGCCAGAATAAGAAAATGCAGGAAACCTTTATGGATAACAGGAGAAAAATCGGTGATATTAATTCGAGTCTTCAGGATACTCTGGCGGGCATAAGGGTGGTACAGTCATTTGCCAATGAGCGTATCGAGCAGGAAAAATTTAACAGAAGTAATGAAAATTTCCTGATTTCAAAGGATGCAAATTACAGATGTATGGGAAGCTTTATGAGCGGAAATGCATTTTTCCAGGGGATGATGTATCTTGTTACGCTGGTATTTGGTGGTTTTTTGATAGCGCATGGAAGGATGGAGGCATCCGACCTTGCTATGTATGCGCTGTATATAGGCATCTTTATCAGTCCTATCCAGATACTTGTAGAGCTGACTGAGATGATGCAGAAGGGACTTTCGGGCTTTAGAAGATTCTTAGAGGTGGTGGAAACTGAGCCGGATATAGTTGATGCTGCTGATGCAAAACCGCTTAAAAATGTAAAGGGAAATGTCTGTTACGAGGATGTTTCGTTCCACTATAGCGATGATGATACACCGGTGCTTTCGCACGTATCCTTTGAGATACCGGCAGGAAAATCAATTGCGCTTGTTGGACCGTCAGGAAGCGGAAAGACTACAATATGCTCACTGCTTCCGCGGTTTTATGACGTGACGGAGGGCAGGGTCACAATAGATGGAAATGATGTGAGAAAGCTCACGCTTGAAAGCCTGCGCTCGCAGATTGGACTGGTTTCGCAGGATGTTTATCTGTTTGGCGGAAGTATAAAGGACAATATCGCCTATGGAAAACCGGATGCGACGATGGATGAGATTGTAGATGCGGCCAAAAAGGCGAATATACACGATTTTATCATGGAGCTGCCGGATAAATACGATACGTTTGTCGGTGAGAGAGGCACCCGATTGTCAGGAGGGCAGAAACAGAGGATTTCCATTGCGAGGGTGTTCCTTAAAAATCCGCCTGTGCTAATACTTGATGAGGCAACCAGTGCCCTTGACAATGAGAGCGAGCGCTTTATCCAGAAAAGTCTGGAGGAGCTGGCAAAGGACAGAACGACTATCACAATTGCCCACAGGCTTTCGACAATCAGAAATGCAGACGAAATTCTCGTGGTAGCTGATTGTGGCATTGCTGAAAGAGGCACACACGAGGAGCTTTTGGCACAGGACGGAATATATGCGCGCTATTATGATATGAGCAGGTAGGATTAAGGAAATTTCCACTGATTAATCATAAATGAAGGGCAAAATACCTTTTGACCCTTTAATCATGTTATTATAGCTGCATAAACTAACTATATAGGAGCAGACACTATGCAGGCAATGTTCATAGACGTAGACGGCACTTTAAGCAGTCCGTGCTACAAGGTAAACGGAAAATTTCAGATAGGAATGTCAGATGTGCAGTGGGCAGACTACTGCAGTAAGCATGGTGAGGATACATATGAGTGGTGCCGTCCTGTGATGCAGGTAAAGGAGTATGCCATGAAGGCAAAGGAAAAAGGCACGAAGTTGTATGTGCTTACCACATCAGGCACAAAAATCGAGACAGCTGCAAAGCGCAGATTTTTAGACAGATACTATGCAGGTATGTTTGATGACATCTATGCGGTGGAGCATGATGATGACAAGGTCAGGTTCATTCTAAAAAAAGCAGCAGAGCTTGGGATTGAACCGTCGGACTGTGAGCTTGTGGAGGATACATACCGCATACTTTTGCAGACAGTGACAGAGGGGATTAAATCCACTCACATCACAACGATTCTCACGGGCGGATGCGAACGGTAACCAAAAATTTTCCACGGTCTATAAAGAAATAAAAAAAACATCCGATAAAGATGACGGCAACAAAGCAGCACAGCTTATAGTTGAGGATGACTACAAGGTGCACTTATGTCGAAAGTTGCGACCGAAACCAATTGAATGAGAGTTCTATCAAGGCTATAATTGAACCAGTACAGCGATATAACTTTTTTCGCAGTACTGGTTCTTTTCGATGTGCCAAAAGCGTATAGCGAATAAAATATAATTTCAGACAGGAGGACTTCAATTTGGAGAAAGTACGTTACATGATTTCCGATGCGGCAGCTGCCGTGGATGTGGAGACTCATGTGTTGCGTTACTGGGAGGATGAGCTGGGACTTGATGTGCCTAGAAATGAACTTGGTCACAGATACTATACAAGAGACAATATAAAACAGTTTTTGAGGATAAAGGAGCTTAAGGAGAAGGGGTATCAGCTTCGCGCAATCCGTGATATGCTTCATTCGGATGCACCGGGTGAGCCGTTAAATCCACCGAATCCTGCGGCTATGGAAAAATCCGTGCAGCCTGTAAATTACACGAATATCACAAATCAGACGGTGAAACAGGAGATGTCAGGGTATAATCCGGCATATCACGATGAACTGCCGGGATACAATCATACATATCGAAGCCGCACGGCAGATGAGCGTATGGATGAGTTTCGCGAGCTTATGAGCAATATCGTGGGGAGAGCCATAGCACTGAATAATGAGGAGCTGAGTCAGCAGATATCCACTGAGGTGCAGGAGCGGATATTAAAGGAAATGAACTATCTGATGCGCGAACAGGATATTGCGCAGGAGGAGAGATATAAAAAGCTGGACGCTGCCATACGCGGAAATCTGCGCAGAAAGGGACTTTTTTCAAGGAAAAGGAACGCGGACATGCCTGCAGATACAAAAATAAGCGCTGCAGACACCAAGGGAAAGAAGGGGCGCGACAAGACGCATACGCATGAGCTTAATCCGGTGAGACTATAGAGCATGCATGACAACGCTTACACTATAAAAATAATTACTGCAAAAAACGCTTACAGCATAAAAATGATTACAATACAAAGACGATTACAACACAAAAAAAGACGACCCATAACAGGTCGTCTTTATTTCTTACAGTATGCTAAAAATTAGCCCTGGCTGATTGCTCCAGTTGGGCAAACACCAGCACATGTACCACAATCGAGACAAGAATCTGCATCGATTACGTACTGTGAATCACCAGCAGAGATAGCTCCTACTGGGCACTCACCAGCACATGTACCACAGCTAACGCATGAATCAGAAATTACGTATGCCATAATGAAATCCTCCTTATAAAATAATGATCATTATTCGCCGTTATTGGCTTATCTGCATTGTAGTACAAAACACAGAATAATGCAATGCCAAATAAAATTGTACTTACTTTTACACAATCTTATATAAAAATTACCAAATATTGAGTAAAACTTGAAATGCTATTGTTACTATTGTATAATAAATAGAAAACAATTCAGAACCTCCGAGAACAAAAGCTGATAAGTCATGTTTACATGTAAGCAGCAGATTTTCCTGCTCTCGAGGTAGCTCTTAAGTGTTACAATAAAAACACATGATTATTTAGAAAAACTGGTGTTTGCACATGGTATATTACTGTAGTATGTGCGGTGAGGATATAAAATGGAAACAAAAATTATAAAAATAGACCAGGACAATTTAGACCATAAGCTCATGCAGGAGGCAGGTGATTTGATTGCAGCCGGTGAGCTTGTAGCGTTTCCGACAGAGACAGTGTATGGGCTTGGCGGTGATGCTTTAGATCCGGAGGCATCAAAGAAGATATACAGTGCAAAGGGGCGTCCGTCGGACAATCCGCTTATCGTACACATATCAGATTTTTCGGATTTGGAGCGCATCGCAAAGACAGTGCCGGAGGATGCAAGGAAGCTTTCGGATGCTTTCTGGCCGGGACCTCTTACCATGATAGTGGAGAAGGGCGATGCAGTGCCGTATGCCACAACAGGCGGCATGGACACGGTAGCTGTGCGCATGCCTAATCATCCTATAGCGCTTGATCTTATAAGAAGAAGCGGCTGTCTTATTGCGGCGCCAAGCGCCAATACATCCGGCAGACCGAGCCCTACAGAGGCTGCACATGTGGCTGAGGATCTAAGCGGCAAAATAGCCATGATTATAGACGGAGGACCGGTTGGCATAGGTATAGAGTCCACCATCATTGACCTGACAGAGGATACACCTATGGTGCTGCGTCCGGGCTATATTACACCACAGATGCTTTCAAAGGTATTAGGCAAAGAGGTTATCATAGATCCGGGAATCATAGCGGCAGATGACACGAGAAAGCCCAAGGCCCCAGGCATGAAGTACAAGCACTATGCGCCAAAGGCTGACATGGCCATCGTGGACGGTACCAGAAAGCATGTGATTGCAAAGATAAATGAGCTTGTGGCTTCGCACAGGGATGATGGCAAAAAGATAGCAGTCATCGCAACTGAGGAGACAAAGCAGTTTTATGATGCAGATGTTGTCCTGTCGATGGGAAGCAGGGCGGATGAGGATTCGATAGCCCATGAGCTATACCGTATATTAAGGGACTGTGATGAGCTCGATGTGGATGTGATTTTCTCGGAGAGCTTCTCCACACCACGTATAGGACAGGCCATCATGAACCGTATGCTAAAGGCGGCAGGCCATCAGGTGATAGACACACATGTGAAGTATGACAAAATCATTTTTGTCGCACAGACCGGCACATGCAGGGAGCAGATGGCAAAGGGCATCATGAACGACTTTGTACTCAAGGTACCGATGGAGATTGAGGCGAGAGGACTTGTTGTCCAGTTTCCGGAGCCGGTCAATCAGAAGGCAGAGGCAGTGCTCATAAGCAATGGTATTTCCACGGAGGGCATGGTGTCAACGCAGCTTGAGGAATCTGATATCACTGAGACCACTATGGTATTTACCATGGAGTCATCACAGCGCGAGCGCATTATAGAAAGCTTTGCCGATATCGACCCGGAGCAGGTCTTTGTGCTTTCACAGTATGTGGGCGATGAGCTTGAGATACTTGACCCTTACGGTGGCACGCTTCAAAGCTACGGACTGTGCTATGAAAGCCTCAGGGCTACGCTTAAGAAGCTGGTAAAGCGCTTAAATGCAAATACATAAAAGACAAACAAATATAACACAATATAAGACAAAGGAGAACAAACATTATGGGTAAGGTAGTAGTTATGGATCATCCGCTGATTCAGCACAAGATTGGAATTATGAGAAGAACCGACACAGGTTCAAAGGATTTCAGAACACTCGTCAGCGAGGTTGCGATGCTTGAGTGCTACGAGGCAACAAGAGATCTTGAGCTTACAGATGTGGAGATTGAGACTCCTATCTGTAAGGCCACTGTAAAGGAATTAAAGGGCAAAAAGCTTGCAGTTGTTCCTATCTTAAGAGCCGGACTTGGTATGGTGGAGGGCATGCTTGAGCTCATCCCTGCCGCAAAGGTTGGACACATCGGCATGTATCGTGACCCGGAGACAGCAGAGCCTATCGAGTACTATTGCAAGCTTCCGGCAGACTGCGCAAACAGAGAGGTATTTGTGGTAGATCCGATGCTCGCAACAGGTGGTTCAGCAGTGGCAGCACTTGATATGCTCAAAAAGCGCGGTGTGAAAAACATCCACTTTATGTGCATAATTGCAGCTCCTGAGGGAGTAAAGAGACTCACAGAGGCACATCCTGATGTGGATGTATATATAGGAGCGCTCGATGATCATCTCAATGAGCACAAATATATTGTGCCGGGACTCGGAGATGCAGGAGACAGAATTTTCGGAACCAAGTAATAATAATGATGATAATAGCTGCAGGTTGCTCTGAGGTGTAAACAGTGATATAAAACAGTAAAGTAACAGACAGTGTGATAGACCATATTGAATGGAGGTGTATATATGGGAGCTTCGGAAAAGAGAAAGGATTATATCTCATGGGATGAGTATTTTATGGGCATAGCGATGCTTTCAGGTATGCGCTCGAAGGATCCGAATACCCAGGTGGGTGCGTGCATAGTGGACCCGGAGCACAAGATACTCTCCATGGGCTATAACGGCTTTCCTCTTGGCTGCTCAGATGATGAGTTCACCTGGGCCAGAGAGGGAGAGGATAACAAGTATTTCTATTCTACACACAGCGAGCTCAATGCCATCTTAAACTACAGGGGCGGAAGCCTTGAGGGAGCGACCATATATGTCACCCTGTTTCCGTGCAATGAGTGCGCTAAGGCAATCATACAGTCCGGCATCAGGGAAGTAGTCTACGACTGTGACAAATACGAGGGCACGGCCAGCGTGACAGCTTCAAAGAGGATGCTTAAGGCAGCGGGGGTTACAATTCGCAGGTATGAGCACACTGACCGTGAGGTGACGCTTGTGCTGTAATCGCCGGAAATAGTGATAATACTGCAATTGTTGTGTCAAATTGACGTGATTTGACATGAAACACATGTATTTTTTATGCATTTTACACATAAAAATGTAGACAAAAGCAATAAAAATGATATAATAATTTGTATATGAAAAGAGATAATAAGAAAGAGGTAATGAATGCACTTATCATGGTTTTCCAGTTTGGAATCAACATGATTGTGCCGATATTTCTCTGCACACTGGCCGGTGTGTGGATTGGGAAAAAGACCGGAGCGGACTGGGTAACTGTTCCATTGTTTTTCCTTGGAGCATTTGCGGGGGCAAACAATATATACCGCATGGTTCAAAAATTCCTGAAGCCGGAGGATGATGGCAGAGCCGTCAGACAGACACCGGGCAGGCAGAGTACTACGGAAACAGAGATATCAGACAGTATTAGCAGGGTAGAGAAGGATGTTAAAAAGAATAAATGACGCATTGCCGGGACTTGTATTTGGGATAGTTTTTTACGGGATTGTTGTGCAGCTTATTGGGGTATGGTTTGTCACAGACAAAATTTCATATTCTATCGGCTTATGGTATGGGATAGCGATAGCTGTTGGTATAGCTGTCAATATCGCCACAGTCATATATGACGCGACCGCCATATATGGACAAAAGGATGCCAATCGCAGGATCGTAGCAAAATCACTTTTAAGGTATATTGTTGTTGCGGTCCTGTTATTTATATTGGGACTATTTGATTTTGGAAATCTGATAATGGCCTTTGTCGGTATGCTGGGACTCAAGATTTCAGCGTATTTACAGCCTTTATTTATGAAGGTGACAGACAGATTTTCCGGGAGAAGTGATGCATCTTCCGCCGGCGAAATGGAGACAGAGTAGCAAAACAGCAGGTAAACTTAATAAGGAGGAGGTGATAATGTGAATCAGGCGATTTTACTGGAAAGTAACGCAGACAATATCGACTTTATGATCCATGGTATTTTTTCGATAAAGGTATTCGGTCAGGAGGTCTGGATTACCACATCGCATGCCTGTATCCTCATAGTGATGGCCATTATGGTCATATTCGCTATAGTGGCAAACAGGAAGCTTAAAAAAGCAAAGGAAGTACCGGACGGCTTTCAGAATATCATCGAGCTTATCGTAGAGATGCTCGACAAGATGGTTGAGGGAACCATGGGTAAGTGGGCTCCGAGGTTTGTAAACTACATCAGTACGATTTTTATATTTATACTGATGAGTAATATCTCAGGCTTGTTTGGCTTAAGACCACCGACAGCCGACTACGGAACCACACTGGCGCTTGCACTTATTACATTTTTCATGATCAGATTCAATAAGGCTAAGCATCAAAGCGCAAAGGATATCTGGACCGGTATGTGTTCACCACTGCCGCCGTGGCTGCCTATATGGGCGCCAATCAACATTATCAGTGAGATTGCAATTCCTATCTCATTATCATTGCGTTTGTTCGCCAATGTGTTGTCAGGAACTGTTATCATGGCGCTGGTATATGGTCTGCTAAGGTTTATAGCCATAGCGTGGCCGTCAGTACTGCATGTATACTTTGATTTGTTCTCAGGAGCAATTCAGACATATGTATTCTGTATGCTGACAATGACATACGTTACACAGGCATGTGAGACGGATGAGTAAAACTATAAGATGTATTTTTAGGAGGATTCAATTATGGATATCAATGGACAGGATTTAATCAGAGCATGCTCAGCAATCGGTGCAGGTTTGGCAGTTATCGCCGGAATCGGACCTGGTGTTGGACAGGGTATCGCAGCAGGACATGGTGCAGCAGCCGTAGGACGTAACCCGGGAGCAAGAGGACAGATTATGTCAACCATGCTTTTAGGACAGGCAGTTGCAGAGACAACAGGTCTTTATGGTCTCGTTGTTGCATTACTTTTACTTTTCGTTCATCCGCTCGGATAGTATATTACGGTTTGCCGCAGAGGATTACCGTGCGGCGATACAGCCAACGGAAAGGAGAGTAAAAGTTGTTAGCACAGGGATATACATTTTTGTTTAATCTGGATGCGCAGTTGCTCTTTGATACAGTACTTTTGGCAGTTGCAGTATTTTTCCTTTTCATGCTGATGTCGTATCTGCTTTTCAACCCTGCAAGGAAGCTGTTAAAGGACAGGCAGGACAGGATAGAAAGCGATATAAACACAGCTGTTGCCGACAAGGAAAGTGCCGCAGCACTAAAGGCAGAGTACGAGGGAAAGCTTAAGGACATCGATAAAGAGGCCGAGGCTATTCTCACAGAGGCGAGACAGAAGGCGCTTAAAAACCAGAACAAGATTGTGGATGATGCAAAGGAAGAGGCTTCTCGCATCATAAAGAGAGCCAGAGAAGAGGCAGAGCTTGAGAAGAAGCATGCCATGGATGATATGAAGCAGGAGATGATACAGATAGCATCGCTTATGGCACAAAAGGCTGTCGCAGCTTCAATCACCACAGACATTCAGGATACACTCGTTGAAGAGACACTTAAGGAAATGGGAGAATCAACATGGCTAAGCTAGTATCTAAGGTATACGGTGATGCATTGTTTGAGGCTGCCCTTGAGGACAACAGGCTATCCGGCCTGTCTGACGAGGTAACAGCAGTAAAGGAAATCATTGCTGCAAATGATGACCTCTCAAAGCTGATGGATCATCCGCAGATTGATAAAGAAGAAAAGGTCAGAATCATCGAAGAAATATTTGGGGGAAGAGTTTCAGCGGAGCTGGTAGGGCTTATGAGGATGATTATAGAAAAGAATCACTACAAAGAGCTTACCTTAGTCTTCGACTACTTTCTTGACAGAGTCAAGGAGTACCAAAATATCGGAACAGCATACGTCACATCTGCATTTGAGCTTTCAAAGGAGCAGAAGCTTGCTGTGGAGAAACGACTTCTTGACACGACAAAATACGTGAAATTTGAGATGCATTTTGAGGTGGATACCGCGCTCATAGGCGGTATGAAAATCAGAATCGGGGACAGAGTGGTGGATTCATCTGTCAGCAGCAGATTAGAAAGACTCACCCGCGATTTGACAAAAATACAATTGAAAGTAGGTGAATGCGCTCCATGAATCTAAAGCCGGAAGAAATCAGCTCAGTAATAAAGGAGCAGATTAAAAGATACGCTTCCCAGCTCGAAGTCGCTGATGTAGGAACAGTCATTCAGGTGGCAGACGGAATCGCACGTATTCATGGTCTTGAGAATGCGATGCAGGGAGAGCTTTTGGAATTTCCAGGGGAAGTATATGGAATGGTATTAAACCTCGAGGAGGACAATGTCGGTGCTGTTTTACTTGGACAGCAGCGCAATATCAACGAGGGAGATACAGTTAAGACCACAGGACGAGTGGTAGAGGTGCCAGTAGGCGATGCGATGCTCGGCCGAGTAGTAAATGCGCTCGGACAGCCAATCGACGGAAAGGGACCTATCCAGTCGGACAAATATCGTCAGATAGAGAGAGTAGCATCGGGAGTTATCTCGAGAAAGTCAGTAGATACACCGCTTCAGACCGGTATAAAGGCTATTGACTCAATGGTTCCTATCGGACGAGGACAAAGAGAGCTTATTATCGGAGACAGACAGACCGGAAAGACGGCTATCGCGATAGATACCATAATCAACCAGAAGGGACAGGGTGTGAAATGTATCTATGTAGCCATCGGTCAGAAGGCTTCTACGGTTGCATCCATAGTAAATGAGCTCGAGGAGTTCGGAGCCATGAGCTACACGACAGTAGTGGCTGCGACAGCATCAGAGCTTGCACCGTTACAGTATATCGCACCATACTCAGGCTGCGCTATAGGTGAGGAATGGATGGAAAACGGACAGGATGTGCTCATAGTTTACGATGATCTGAGTAAGCATGCAGCAGCATACCGTACACTTTCTCTCCTTTTAAAGAGAGCGCCCGGACGAGAGGCTTATCCGGGAGATGTTTTCTATCTCCATTCAAGGCTTCTGGAGAGAGCAGCGAGACTGTCAGACAAGCTGGGTGGAGGCTCACTCACAGCCCTTCCTATCATTGAGACACAGGCGGGTGATGTATCAGCATATATCCCGACCAATGTTATCTCAATCACAGACGGTCAGATATATCTCGAGACAGAGATGTTCAACGCGGGCTTCAGACCTGCCATAAATGCAGGACTTTCAGTTTCACGAGTTGGAGGCTCGGCACAGATAAAGGCAATGAAAAAGATTGCAGCACCTATCCGAGTAGAGCTGGCTCAGTACAGAGAGCTTGCAGCGTTCTCACAGTTTGGCTCAGAGCTTGATGCAAGCACAGCAGAGCAGCTCGCACAGGGAGCACGAATCAAGGAGATTTTAAAGCAGCCGCAGTATAAGCCGATGCCTGTAGAGAAGCAGGTTATTATAATATACGCTGCGACAAAGAAGTATCTTATCGATATCAAAATCGAGGATATTTTAAGATTCGAGGCAGAGCTGTTTGATTTCATTGATACCAGATATCCTGAGATTCCTGAAGCAATCAGGGAGAAAAAGGTGATGGACGATGATACGGAGCAGGCACTTATAAAGGCAATCGAGGAATGCAAAAAGCAGTTCCGTTAGACGGTTGGATATTAGTAGAAGGCAGGTGGTAAAATGGCTTCGATGCGAGACATAAAGCGCAGAAAAAGCAGTATTACAAGTACTCAGCAGATCACAAAGGCCATGAAGCTCGTTTCTACCGTCAAGCTGCAAAAGGCGAGAGCACATGCGGAGGCAACAGATCCGTATTTCAACTATATGTACAGGACAGTAAGCTCGATGCTTGCAAAGAGCGGCAGCATAGAGCACCCATATTTAAAGGCCGGTGATTCGCCAAGGAAGGCGGTAGTTGTTTTGACATCAAACCGCGGACTGGCAGGCGGATACAACAGCAATATAGTAAAGCTCATCACACACGGAGACTTCAAAAAAGAAGAACTCGACATATACGCTGTGGGAGCAAAGGGCGAGGAGCTGCTTACGTCAAAGGGCTATCATATAGTTGAGAGTGCATCGGAGATGATGGAGGACCCGACCTACGAGGATGCTGCGGCACTTTGCAAAAGAGTGTTAAAGGCATTTACAGACGGTCAGGTGGGGGAGATTTATCTCGCATATACCCATTTCAAAAACACAGTTACACAGGAGGCGAAGCTCATAAAGCTATTGCCGGTGGAGCTGGATGAGAGTGGGGATAATGAGAAAGAGGATTCCAATATTCTCATGAATTTTGAACCGAATCCGGAGGAGGCTTTGGAGCTTATTATACCAAAATATGTGACAAGCCTGTTTTACGGAGCACTGGTGGAGTCGTTTGCCAGTGAAAACGGAGCCAGAATGCAGGCGATGGATTCTGCTACGAGCAATGCAGAGGATATGATCAGTGATCTGACATTGAAATATAACAGAGCGCGTCAGGGCTCAATCACGCAGGAGCTTACTGAGATAATTGCAGGAGCTAATGCGATAGAGTGATACATGCATATCAGGTCATGGGAAGACAGGCATGTGTGTCTGTGAATGGCCAAAAAAGGCGAGTGTATCATACGAATTAAAAAAGAAGGAGAAACTATAAATGGCAGATAAAAATGTAGGTAAAATCATACAGGTTATCAGTGCCGTTCTGGATATCAAGTTTTCAGAGGGTAATCTGCCTGAGATAAACGATGCAGTCGAGGTACCGCTGAAAAACGGCGGAAAGCTGGTCGTTGAGGTTGCACAGCATCTGGGCGACGATACAGTCAGATGTATTGCCATGGGACCTACTGATGGTCTCGTCCGCGGCATGGACGCTATCGCAACAGGAGCACCTATTTCTGTGCCGGTGGGGGAGAATACACTTGGAAGAATGTTCAATGTGCTCGGAGAGCCTATCGATGAGGTTGAGCCTCCACAGACAGAGGAGAAATGGGCAATCCACAGACCTGCGCCTAGCTTTGAGGAGCAGGCTACATCGCAGGAGATGCTTGAGACAGGAATAAAGGTAGTAGATTTGCTCTGCCCATACCAGAAGGGTGGAAAAATCGGACTCTTCGGAGGTGCCGGAGTAGGAAAGACGGTGCTCATCCAGGAGCTTATCCACAACATCGCTACACAGCATGGTGGATACTCAGTATTTACCGGTGTAGGAGAGCGTACACGAGAGGGAAATGACCTGTACTACGAGATGAAGGAGTCAGGTGTTATAGACAAGACCACCATGGTGTTCGGACAGATGAACGAGCCACCTGGAGCACGTATGAGAGTTGCCCTGGCAGGACTTACAATGGCAGAGTATTTCCGTGACAGAGGCGGCAAGGATGTGCTTCTCTTTGTGGACAATATCTTCCGTTTCACACAGGCAGGTTCAGAGGTATCAGCACTTTTAGGACGTATGCCTTCAGCCGTTGGTTACCAGCCGACACTGCAGACAGAGATGGGAGCCCTTCAGGAGCGTATCACATCAACAAAGAACGGTTCAATCACATCGGTTCAGGCCGTATATGTGCCTGCAGATGACCTTACAGACCCGGCACCGGCGACTACCTTCGCACACCTCGATGCCACGACAGTACTTGAGCGTTCTATCGCAGAGCTTGGTATTTATCCGGCTGTAGACCCGCTGGCATCTACATCGCGTATCCTTGATCCGCGTATCGTGGGACAGGAGCATTTTGAGGTGGCACACGCTGTCCAGGAGATACTCCAGAAGTACAAGGAGCTGCAGGATATCATCGCAATCCTCGGTATGGATGAGCTCTCAGAGGAGGATAAGCTCGTAGTAAGCCGTGCACGTAAGGTGCAGCGTTTCCTGTCACAGCCATTCTTCGTAGCAGGACAGTTTACAGGACTCGAGGGCAAATATGTGCCTATCGCCGAGACCATCAGAGGCTTTAAGGAGATACTCGAAGGAAAGCATGATGATGTACCGGAGAGCTATTTCTTAAACGTTGGAAGCATAGATGAAGTCCGTGCCAAGATGCAGTAATGTGAGGTGATTTCATGGCAGATAACATTTTTGACATAGAAATAATCACACCGGACAGGGTGTTCTACAAGGGAGAGACAGACTTCCTCGAGTTCAATACCCAAAACGGAGAGATTGGTGTATACAAAAACCATATACCGCTCACGACAGTGCTTGCACCGGGAATCGTGACTATCCATAATGGCGATGAGGAGAAAATAGCCGCAATCCATTCAGGCTTTGCGGAAATACTTGGAGACAAGGTCACATTTCTCGCAGAGCTTGCAGAGTGGCCTGATGAGATAGACATAGACCGCGCACAGGCCGCAAAGGAGCGGGCAGAGCAGCGCCTTTCAAATCACACAGCAGAGATTGATGTGAAGAGAGCAGAGTTTGCACTCAGGAAGGCACTTATCAGAATAGATGTGGCACATCATATGTAATTATAAAATCCCGGAATCTGCAGGTAAGCGGATTTCCGGGATTTTTAATTTTAGGATTAAAGTATGACCATGTTCATTGGCATATTATCATCTTCCTTACGGATAATCAAAAAGCTCTCCCTTTTGTGCCGAAAATTCGAGTGCCTTTTGTTCATTTTCTGCTGTCATTGCATCCACATAATCCTGAGGATTCCAGACTTCATCTAATATATCCTCCGGGAACTTTTTACGAATATCATCAGAGTATTGGCTGCCATCTCCCGGCTCCCAATATTCAGATAGTTCATATCCATTCTCTGTCACATTGAAAGTTAAGGCAACAGGACCACAACCTCCACTGACACTTTCAATCCCTTCTTCGGACAAATTATATTCCTCATAAAGAGCGAGAGCATATACAGTCAATGTCTCAATCTCCTCAGAGTTTGCAGACCTACCTGCTTCCGTAGCCAATACAGTATGGCTTTCGCAGGCAAAAACACCTTTATAGTATCTATCTTTGTTATGTTCCATGATTGAGTTATGGATTGCTGTATCAACATTGGTTTCGTTAATTGCTTCTGTTCTGGTTTCCCCGGCACAGATGCGTTGTAAATAGCTGATAAAGTCAGAGTCAGTTATTCGGTAATACACATTCTCATACAGAATTGCTGCTTGATTTCCGTTGGAATCAAAACCGCTGAATGTGATTCTGTCGTTTTCCTTGGTATCCACATGAAGGGAATAGAAAGGTGTATGACCTTGCAAAGATTGGTCTTTGTGACCAATCTTTAAGTTTTTAATACGACTGCTCAACTCGTCAATTTCCGCTGCTGATAATTGGAATGTGGTCGGTCCGCTATTTGTTCTAAAGTCCATGGTGCTTGCTTTGGAAATTTGAACAGAATCAAGTTTAACTGGGAATGAACTCGGATTTGTCAGGAAACATACCCCAAGAACAATACTTGAAACCACAGCAATAGCAACAATCCAAAATGCAGGTTTCTTGTAATTCAGCACATTTTTCACCCTTTCTTTGACGCCAACCTCTCCAAAGGCAAGTGGACAAACCATAACTGTTCTTCTATTCACGCTACAAGAAAGCAGAGCTTCTGAATAAGAAATAGACTCGTTTTGATTCAGTCCACGAATAACTTTTTCATCGCAGGCAAGTTCAATATCTCGGCAAAGTAAAATATACGCAATCCATACAAGAGGATTGAACCAATGGATTGCCAACACTAAATACCCCAACGGTTTCCACCAATGGTCACAGCGTTTCAGATGAGCATTCTCATGGGCAATAATATAGGGCAACTGTGCTTCATCTGTCCCGGAGGGAATGTAGATGCTCGGTTTGAAGAAACCAAGAATAAAAGGTGTTTGTATATCGTCACAAATCCAAATGTTGTCCCGCACAGAAAGGGATGCACCGACTTTCTTTTGCAAGCGGAAATAGCTGACGGCAGCATAAACGAGCATGGCTATGATGCCTATTGCCCATACGATTGCCAGCACAGGAATCAAAAGCTGAAGTGGATTTGCGCTTGCAATTGGCTCTGGAGCAAAGGTGTCCGTAATAATTGGATTCACTACCTTGTCGATAGAGCTTACGCCTGTGGAGATTTCTGGTGTCCAGTCCATCATGATTTCAGGACTGATGGTCTCGGCACTTGGAATCAAGCTCAATGCGCTTTCAAAACTGAATGGGCAAATCAATCGAAAAGCTACGATACCCCACAGTAGGACATCGATCCACTTAGGTGCCTTTTTCAAAACCACACGCAAAAGTACGACCGCAAGGATCAGCCAAGATGCGGCGATACTCATATTTACAATTTTCAAAAAGAATGAACTCATAGATTACTCCTTTCCGGCGGCTGCATCAATCATGCGTCGAATCTCCGCAGCTTCCTGTTGAGAAATACCCTTCCTTTGTGTAAAAGCCGCAATGAAAGCAGGAAGGGAACCTTCAAAGGTTTCGTCAACGAACTGCTCGCTCTGAACGGCATAGAAATCATTTTTAGACAGAACAGAGGAAACGATGCCACCATTATTCTGGAAGATACCACGCTCACAAAGCTTGCGTAATATCGTATAGGTGGTGGAGCGATTCCAGTTCAGTTCTTTTTCACAGAGCTTTACCAATTCTCTGGAGTGCAAAGGCTCATTCGCCCAAATAATATCGGCAAAGTGGGATTCCACTACGCCCATCTTCATCTCAGCCATAAAGATTTCTCCTTTCAGTTTATCGCTAATAAACTAATTATAGTTTACTCCCGATAAACTGAAATGTCAATAGGAAGCATTTCCATTCTTTGACGAGCCGTATCATCAATATCGTTTAAGTGAGATACCGGCTTCGCCCAAAACCCTGCGTTTTTGATTGAAAAAATGCAGGGTTTATGCCATACTATATTTACTCGTAAATACAACCGTTAAAGGAGAAAGTTAACAGCAGAAATTGGTGCTCCTTTAAAACGAGTTGTAAAAATACTGGAAGTTAACATACAGCAGATGAAAAATCATCAAAGTATTATTTACGGATATATAAAGTAGAAGATGATGGACATAACATAAAAGGTAGCGGAACAATTTACAATTAAGCAAAGAACAATATATATATACTTGCATAACTGTCAAAAAGGTTATGCAAGTGTTAATGAAAGAGAGGATGAATATGTTAATTGACTTTGATGGATTGACAATTATTATCGGAATAGTAATTTACATATTAATTTGTATATTTATTCATAAGAAATACAAAAAAGAGAAAATATATTACGTATTCAGTACAATTATGTTTTGCTATTTTATGTGTATTGCTAAGCTGACATTATTTCCGATTGTTATGATTGGTCTGCCTGCAAATATTAAAGAAAGTATAAACATTATTCCATTTCATAATGGTATTAATAGAACTGACATATTGAATCTTATTATGACTATTCCATTAGGAATTGGAATTCCATTTATAACAAAGATAAACAACATTAAGAAAATACTATTATTAGGATTATGTTTTGGTCTGGGAATAGAGACAATACAGTATCTAGAAACATTTTTGACAAAAGGCTTTTCGTATAGGATAATTGATATTAATGATGTTATTTTTAATTTTACTGGAACGGTGATTGGATTTTTTGTATTGTATGTTTTCTCACGTCTATTTATAAAAATGAAAGAAGAAAATTTAAATGCATTTTGGAAACATGTATATAAAACATGTGATTCTGTTAGTATAAAGTAAAAATATTTTAATATTATGATTAGAAATAGAGAAAAGAATTTCTCCCATTTTTGTTAGCAGGTATTGTGATATATCTTTTAGGGGGAGTTAGCTAATTAACTATAACTACCAGTTTTGTGTACATCTTTTGTAGAGTAATTGTGCGATTTACAAGGATTCCACCAGTATTCTACCAATGAGGGATTTTGTTTTATTTGGGAAAATAGTATCTTTGTATCATCAAATGAATGGAGGAATTCGAATGAACCAATTAGTTACAGGAAAATTTATAGCATTAAAGAGAAAACAGAAAAATTTAACACAGGAACAATTAGCAGAGAAACTTGGTGTTTCCAATAAGACTATTTCAAAGTGGGAGACTGGTAAGTGTATGCCAGATTATTCTATTGTAAAATCTTTATGTGAGGAACTTGATGTTACGATAGCAGAACTGATGGATGGCGAAATGTCTGAGGAAAAGAGTGTACGAACCTATGACGATGAACAGATTTTAGATTTACTTAGAAGAACACAGGAATTAGAAAAGCAAAAAAATGTGATGCACGGAGTTTTGCTTATTGTTATGGGAATTGCTTTGCAAGCATTATCATATGGGATTTCTGGTTCTAATGTTAAAGATTTTATCTCAGGATTATTATTGGGACTATCTATTGCCGAGATGTTGGTTGGAGTTTATGTTGTTGGAAAATCAATGTCAGGGAGATAACTTCCAGTTTGTAGAATCGGAAGTTGGAGATATTTCGCCCTGATTATTCTTGTAGTAACCAATCGGCTATATCGTGAATTTCAATTCCTTCATAGCTATATTTTGGATGTTTGGTTCTGGCAATAATCATTTTCGGATAAGCATCTCGAATCTGAAGGAGAGGAGAGCATTCTCTCTCAAATGTTTCCTGCCCGGAAATGTTGTCGCTGACCTGAATATAAAACTTCTCGCTGCCTCGCTGAGCAACAAAGTCGATTTCCTTCTGATAGAGCTTGCCGACATAGACATCGTATCCACGGCGAAGAAGTTCGATGCAAACGATGTTTTCATATACTCTGCCATAATCCATATTTCTGCTTCCCAGTATTGCATATCGAATACCGCTGTCACACAAATAGAACTTTTCAGAGCTTTCAAGGTATTTCTTACCTCGGATGTCGTATCTCTTAATATCATAAAATACAAAAGCATTGCACAAATACTTAATGTACTTGCCAACGGTTACATGATTGGTTGGAGTCTCATTTGCTGTCAGTAGCTGACTGACCTTATTCGGAGAAGTCAGGTTGCTGATATTATCCATAAGGAATTCGCTCAGACGTTGTAAAACCAAAGTGTCCGGGTGCGCATATTTCTGCACCAAGTCCCTTGTAACAATAGTTTCGTAGACCTCTTTGATATAGTTTGTTCTGTCTTTTTCAGTTCTGTAAGCGTAAGAACCTGCTAAACCGCCATTGATAGCGTAATCATCAAAGAGCTTATCTTTATCACTAACATCATTATAATATTGGCAATATTCCTGGAAACTGAAAGGAAACACATGAATTTCAATATAGCGTCCGGTAAACAGGGTTGCCAGATCTGCACTCAACAGGAAAGCGTTGGAGCCTGTTACATAGATGTCGTATTTTCCCTTAGAGTACAGGCTATTGATTGCCAGCTCAAACTTAGGGCACATTTGAACCTCGTCTACAAACAGGTAGTTTGTTTTACCTTTCTGATAATGTTCTTCCACATATGCGTGTAAGGCATGGTATTCCTTGATTTCTTCATATGCTAAATCCATGAAGTCAATGAAGATAATATTGATGTTTTCAAAGTTGCTTTTCAGATACTCAGTATACGCCTGCATCAGCTTGGACTTACCAGAACGACGAATACCCGTGATGATCTTGATGTCAGGAGTGCCATTCAGTTCAATGATTCTATCGAGATATTTAGTTCTCGTGATTGTTTTCATATAGTCCCCCACTTTCAAAAAATGAATTTTTTTAATTTCTCGAAACTGCTTCGTTGTACTTAGTATACTGTTTGCTAATAGTATATGCAAGATGTCACTTTCAAAAACACAAATTTTTTTATTTTTTGAAAGTGGAAACTATGTAAAGGCAACCCGAAGGCTGTCCCAGCACCAAGCCTATTCTGTTTACACTGGTCATTATCATCTTTATCCACCTGATGCAGAAAATGCATGGTTTCCTCGCTCTTATCATTGTGGGTAAACTCTTTTTTCATTTTTCATAATAGTATCATTATGGTATAATAGAGACAATAAATCGTTAAGAAAAGAATCGAAGGTGGTGCAAACGAAAAAGCAGTATTGAGACTTTTTATTAACTGCCCTTTCGTTTGCAGCAATTTCGATTTTTTCTGGTTGAACAAAGCGCGTCAACTCTATATGGACTTTTAATTCTGACACTCTATTTATAATAGGATAGCGTGTACACATAGAAACACATAGAATTTATAATTCAGTCCTGTATTATGACACCAGAAATAAGCCTCCCTAAGGAAGCTAAAAAAATATACAGTTATGATACGTTAACAGAGCATATGTGGTTTTCGGTTTTATAAAATGTTGTTCTGTGGCAGAGGGATAATCTTACCACCACAGGAAGAGCACTTGCATATATCTTTATTATAAAGAAGACGGATAATGGCAGGTGTATCCATATCTTTCAGCTTGGAAATATATTTTTTGCAACCAAGGATGTTTCTGCATAGGGTAATCTTTTTCTTCTTATTTCTGGATGAAAGAAGACCATAGTGCCTGATACGTACAAAACGTTTTGGAGGAACATGCATTAAAAATCGACGGATAAATTCCTCGCCGGATATGGTGATCTCTTTCCAAAGCCCTTGGTTTTTGTAATCTTTAGCAGAAAATGTAACTGTAGATTCTGTCATGTCTTTGATACGGTAGTTGCTGATAGCAATCCGGTGGGTGTATTTTCCAAGGTATCTGATGACAGATTCGGCACCGTCAAATGGTTTCTTGCAATAAGGAATCCATTCCTTTGCATAGCAGGTATTTAACAATTCCTTGAAAGTATAGTAGTTTTTGTAAGGTGCAGCCGATCCATGAAATTCAAGCCTGTCATTTTCCCAGAGCTGCTTAAGTTCAGCCATGTATTTTCCACGAAACGTTTTGGAGATCACCTTAATCGGAAGGAAAAAACTCTTTCCCATTGTCTTTTCCAATGATTTTTCGCATCCAGCCCTCCACCAAGAACAATCGCATGGATATGAGGATGAAAGTTCATGGTACTTCCCCATGTATGGAGGATACAGATATAGCCGATATCAGTCCCAAGATATTTACTGTCAGCAGCAAGTTCACTGAGAGTATCTGAAGCCGCATGATAAAGAGCAGCGTATAAGAATTTCTGGTTGCTGTAGATAATGGGATTAAGTTCTTCTGGAACTGTAAAAACTACATGGAAATAAGGGGCATCTAAGATATCCTCCCGTCGTGCATCTACCCATTTTTCTTTTGGAAACTCCTGACACATAGGACAGCACCTGTCACGGCAGGAGTTATAGTGGACTGATATGCAGCCGCAGTCCTCGCATACGCTTACATTCACACCAAAGGCACCAGTTTTGCAATTCATGATGTGGTAAGCGGCCTTTCGCTGAGCGGGAGAAATATCATGTGTGGATTCAAATGATGAATAAAAACGATGAAAAACATCCTGAATCGTACAATCCTTACTCATGATTCACCACCTTCCGGGTTGTCGAACGGGCTGCGGATCCCAAGAAGTGTCTTGTTGCTCACATGAAGGTAAACATCTGTAGAGCGGGGATTAACATGTCCAAGAAGTGACTGGATATATTTTATATCTGTGCCACTTTCGAATAGGTGGCTGGCAAAACTATGACGACATGCATGAGAGGAAACATGACGGGTAATGCCGGCGAGTTTAGCACTTTTCTTAAAGAACTGGTTAACACTGGCTATATCAAGATATCCACCGGTCCAGGAACTTGGGAAAAGGATATCTTTAGGGCGACCACATTTGTACCAATACTCAGTGAGAAGGTCTAAATTTTTTTGAGACAGAATCGTATACCTGTCAATTCTGCCTTTGGTTTCACGAACATGAATTGTCATGTTGGTACGGGAAATGTCATCATAATGGAGATGAACGACCTCCGATACACGTAATCCGGAAGAATACATAGTTGCAATAATCGCTTTATGCTTCAGATTCGGGGTGGCGTCAATGATTGCATTTATTTCATCGCAGGACAGAACGGCAGGAAGATTGCGCTCTCTTTTCATAGCCGGGACAGTGTCATCATCCCAGACAGTCTTCAGCACCTTTTTATATAAGAACTTTATTGCAGACCGATAGTGATTGTGAGTTTCAGGAGACCTTCCTTCCAGACGTTTGGCAGTAAGAAAACTTTCCGCATCTTCAAGTGTAAGATCAGAAACATTTTTTCCAATCCAACGAAGGAAGTAACTGACATCCGAGCAATACAGTTGAATAGTTCTTTCACGCAGGTTACGTTTTTCCGCTTCATTGCGGATAGATTCAAAAATATCTTTATACATAATAAAACCTCCAGAATAAGTAGTGTTAATAATTACATCTACCTATTCGGAGGTGCATTAGCGTCATAATTCCGATTGCGGAAGAGACTGGAAAATGTTATTCTTATCATAGGCAGTGGAGCTTTCTTAGTTCAGTTGTTTCGTGTGGTAACTTAACAATAACGGATTATGGAAAGTAATTCCACTGCTTTTTTAATAAAAATAAAACTGCGCCAAAGCCTTGGCAGGCCATCGCGCAGCGATTTTGTTCAATCGGGATTTGTAGACGGAGGTACACAACATGAAAAAAATCAGCTTAGTGGTTTTTCCGGCTTTAACAATAGTGTTAGAAGCATTACCACTGGGAGCAGTTTGTACTTTTGCTCCATCTCCAACAGAAAGAGTAAGAGAAACATTTTCATACTTTAGCCTTATACCGTTTGGATATGCAAATTTTGCTCCACTTATTACAGCCATACTTACTGTTGTTATCTTGTTGCTTTCGTTGATTTCTTTGAAGAAAGATAGCGTTTTTAATGCCTTGTTTGTTCTTTCGATTATTACAGCAATTATTTCTCTTATGCCGTTGATGTATGGATTAAACAATTACTCCCTTGTAGGAGCTTTTATAACGATAGCCCTTGTAACAGAAAGCATTTTTGTTAAGGCACAACAGAAATAATGCGAAAATTCCAGTTGATCGAGCTGGAAAATATGAACTTGTTGGAGGAAAAACATCATGAAAAAAGATGTGTTTTTGTTGTTTGATACAGCATGTATATATGAAATAGTATGCTTGAATTATTTCTTAAAATTCACTGGCTCAGAAACAATATTCTGTTCTGTCAGAGGAAGTGATATAACATCGATGGAGGGGTACCGAATTGGAATTGATTGCAAGATATCCGATATAGAATTAAGCAATATCCGAAGTCTGATTATTCCAGGTGGAGATGTTAGCAATATGCGAAACGAAGAGGTATATAGCCTTTTCAGGAAGGCAAAGGAAAGAAATGTTATCATAGGTGGTATTTGCGCTGGGGTCGATATCCTGGATGAATCCGGTATATTAAGCAATATTCAATCTACTCATTCGACAGATGTTGATTGCATAGGAGACAGAAATATTGTGACTTCAAGGGCAAATGGATATGTAGATTTTGCGATTGAAATGGGTAAAATGTTGGAACTTTTTGAGGACGAACAGGATTTGCAGGAAACCATTTCTTTTTGGAAATATCACCGGAATATACAGTAAATCTCAGCTTGTAGAATCGGGATTTGACAACGAAAATATTTTTGAAATGCTAATGTAAAAGCATTTTGACAACGAAAAATGTAAATGAAAAAGAGATTTGATAGACGAAATGCTTATTTGTGTATATGATATAGGCAGAAAAAGGAAGGTGACTATGAATATAGGGACAAAAATCAAAAACGCACGAACAAGCGCAAACCTTACACAAGAACAAGTTGCAGAAGCACTTGACGTAAGTAGACAAACGGTTTCTAACTGGGAAAATGAAAAAACATACCCTGATATTGTGAGTGTCATTAAAATGAGTGACTTATATAACATTAGTCTTGACCATCTGTTAAAGGAGGAAAAGCCTATGTCAGATTATCTAAATTATCTTGAAGAAAGTACTAATACGGTAAGAAGTAAAAATAAACTGTCTATGATTATTTTGCTTGCAACTTATCTCGGAATTTGGGCGGTTTCACTTATAACGTTCTGGTTTTTTATTAGTGGGACTGACTCAATGGGATATAGCATTATGTTTTTGTGGGTGCTTCTCCCGGTTACAACATTTGTGATTTCCCTGCTGATTGGAAAAAATAATTACATGGGAAGGTGGAAATGGTTTTTTTCGATTGCATTTGGCATTATGTATATGCTTGCGGAGTATGCGACTTTTAGCGCCGCAAATATGATTAGTTTTGATAAAATTAATATGCCGCAATTTTCCTTGATACTGATAGGAGCAATTATTTCTCAGACCGGATTAGTAGTAGGTACTTTTATTAATTATGTAAAATCTAAAGATAGAAAGTAACCATACAACTTCCAGCTTGCGAGCTGAAAAATTTGAATTTTGACAGAAAGAAGGATTGTTATGAAGCTTATCAATACCAGAAAATTCACATGGATAATTTGCATTATAGGATGTTTGCTTGCTCTTGTGAGCATATTTTTCTTACCGAGTATTATTCCAGTACATTTTGCAAATGGGATTGCGGATGATTATGGAAGAAAAATACAAATATTCTTATTTCCTATATTACAAGTGCTTATCACATTTTTGACGGGACGAGAAAAAGTAAAATATTTCCTGACACATTCAAAAACTTTCTTAACGGACATCCAGTTTAATTGGATGATAGATGGTGTACTTTTATTGGTAATGTTTGCAGAAATATGGGTTATCCATGCTTCATTTGCATAGAAATATTATTTGAACAACTATCAGTTTATATAGCTGAAAAATCGAAAGTTATAGGAGGTGAATTTTCATGAAATGTCCATATTGTGGTGATGAAATGATAAGAGGATACCTAATGAGTTCACGAGACATTACTTTTGCAGTTGATAATCCGACAAAAGTTTTTTTCGTATAAAAAAATCGGACGATCTGGAATTGAGTAAAGGTTCAGCAGGAATCCCTCATTGCGAAGCTTATCGTTGCAGTAGTTGCAAAAAGATTTTGATTGATTATGCAAATAGATAAATCGAAAGTTGACAAAGGAGTTGAGCTGATATGAAAAAGAAAATCATCATATTGCTGTCTGTTGTGATAATTCTTTTGATGGGCATTGTTGTATGGTTTAATATTCCACTCGACTTGATGGACTTAGACCCTGATGAGGTCATGGAAATAGTTGTTTTCAATGGCAATAGCGGAAACGCAACACATATTACCGACAAAGAGCAGATTCAGCATATTGTCGAAAATTTGAATGGTGTCGAAGTAAAGCGGTCAAAGCCATCTTTGGGTTATATGGGATATAGTTTTAAAGTTACTATTTATTTGTCTGATGGCAACGAGGCAGGCGATTGGAATAATTTTATTATCAATTCAGATGATACAATTAGAAAAGATCCATTTTTCTATTCTGTTACAAAGGGAAATATTGATTACAGCTATATTGAAGGTATCGTAGAATAACAAAAATTAGAAGTTTGGAGGGGTTATATTATGATAATAGAGCCAATGATAGTGACTGATAAAATAGGGCGTTCTATCGTTTTGCGTAATGCGGAAGAAGATGATGCAGCAAGTCTAATCAAATTTATGAAAATTACGACAGGAGAAACCCCATTTTTAATCCGAGAGCCAGACGAGTTTTCTTTAACTATTGAGCAGGAAAAAATTTTTATAAAAGAACAAAAGGATAATCCGAGAGCATTAATGTTGATTGCAACGGTAGATGAAAAACATATTGGTAATTGCTCTTTGAATGGCATAGGACAGTATAGAAGATATGCCCATCGTTGTGAAGTGGCGATTGCTTTATATCAAAAATATTGCGGTACAGGAATTGGTAAATTAATGTTAGAAAGAATCTTAACCATTGCAAAGAAGGCTGGTTATGAACAAGCGGAATTAGAAGTGATTGCAACGAATGAATATGCTATAAATCTGTATCGTAAATTAGGGTTTGAAGAATATGGAAAATTTCCGAATAATATGAGATATTCAGATGCAACCTATGCTGATGCCTTATGGATGATGAAAAAGTTATAAAAAGTAAAATCCAGTTTGCCGAACTGTAGAATCGAAATTTGATGAGGGTAATTATGATAAATTTTTTGAATGATATAAGGAATGCAGAAAATCCAATATCCAATAATAGAAAACTTATAAATACCATAGCCCTATTGTTTCTCGGAATAGCTTTGGGATCTTTTTCAAAATATCTGGATTTTCGTCAAGCTGAACTTCCAAGTGTGCTTATGGCAATAAATGGAGCCTTAGATATTGGTAATTTTCTTGGGCGTTTTGCAATCTGGGTATTGATTGCACTGTGTATTTCTATTTATAGCAATTCTGCAATAAGAGCAAGCATCAATGTTTTTGTATTCTTTGTTGGTATGGTTGCAAGCTACTATTTGTATTCAAACTATATTGCAGGATTTTTCACAAGAAGTTATGCGATGATTTGGTTTGGATTTACAGCTGTTTCTCCATTATTGGCTTTTGTCTGCTGGTATGCAAAGGGGAAAAGCAAACTGGCATTTATACTGTCGGCTCTGATTTTGGCAGTATTGTTCAATATGTGCTTTGTATATGGAGTCGGATATTTTAGTGCATGGTCTGTTTTGGAAGTGATAGTCTTTATTATTGGATTTATTGTTTTGAGGAGAGACACATTGAGGAGTTCTGCGATAATGGGAACAATCAGTATAGTTTTTGCATTCCTGCTTAATATTGTTATTCCATTCCAGTTTGGATAGACAATGAAGAATTTTTATAATTATGAAGAGGATTATTATGACAAATGAAATGATTATTCAGATTGCTATGGAGCAATCCGCTATAGACTCAAATTGCAAGGTGGAAGATTTTAAACAGTTTCAAAATGTTGTTACGGTATCAAAAGAAAATGTTAATGCGAGAAGATACTTAAAATTGCCACATATTTGTGACTTGACTTCATATGGAGATAATATAGTTGCAACTGTAGATGAAAAATATATAGATATTGTTTCGGATTATATCAATACATATGCAGTAGAACATTGTTTCGAAACACCTAACATGCATGTCCTTAATGATGCATTTCAAAAAGACGGTTATAGAGTTTGTTTTATGGCGGAATATTTTCTCCCTGATGTTGATGATTTAGTAGCTTTGCCATGTAAGTATCAAACTAAGGTTCTATTTGCTGAAGATTTTAAGGATTTATACAAAGCAGAATGGAGTAATGCTCTTTGCGAAGACAGAAAGGAACTTGATGTACTTGGTGTCGGTGCGTATGAGAAAGGAAGATTGATTGGATTAGCGGCATGTTCTGCTGATTGCGATACGATGTGGCAAATTGGTGTAGATGTACTATCTGAATATCGTAAGCAAGGAATTGCATCAGCACTTACGAGTAGATTAGCTATCGAAATTATTAACCGAGGAAAGGTTCCGTTTTATTGTTGTGCATGGTCAAATATAAAATCAGCCAGAAACGCAATTCGGAGTGGATTTAGACCTGCTTGGGTTCAAATGACTGTAAAATCAGCAGAGACTGTCGCATCTATGAACAAACAATAATAAAACTTATAGCTTTTAGATTTATACATATTATGAAGTTAAAATCGCTTAATCCACTTTCTTGCAGGCTTTTTGGAAAAAAATGAAATATATGTTGATATTCGAATGTATGTTTGGTAAAATGTAGATACGGAAAGTACCCATGACAGGGCGTTAAGCGTCCGGGGGACGCTTGTTTAGCGCCGACCGGAGCGAAGCGTAGAGGTAGCCTCCCGAGTTTATGATACCGGTTCGCCGGAATACATAGGAAGGGAGGTGGCGCCGATGACAGCTTATGAAATCATTTCGATTTTCTTAGGGATATTAGCTTTGCTGATGTCCTTTGGTAGCTTAATTGTTGCGTTGCTTGCCTTTCTCGACAAGAGAAACAAGCGCAAATAAAAATGCCTATCCTGTCTGACCCACAGGATAGGCGTCGTCCGTAAGGACAATTAATAGTCTAAACTTGGAGCATCCACCTTTGGAGTGGGTGCTTTCCTTTGTATAATTATAATAGCATTGATGCTGAAATAGTTCAAGTATTTTTGAAAATTATTTGTTCGCTGGATTGGTTAACACTGGCTATATCAAGATATCCACCGGACCAGGAACTTGGGAAAAGGATATCTTTAGGGCGACCACATTTGTACCAATACTCTGTGAGAAGGTCTAAATTTTTTTGAGACAGAATGGTATACCTGTCAATTCTGCCTTTGGTTTCACGAACATGAATCGTCATGTTGGTACGTGAAATATCATCATAATGAAGATGAACGACCTCCGATACACGTAATCCGGAAGAATACATAGTTGCAATAATCGCTTTATGTTTCAGATTCGGAGTGGCGTCAATGATTGCATTTATTTCATCGTGGGATAGAACAGCAGGAAGATTTCGCTCTCTTTTCATAGCCGGAACAGTGTCATCATCCCAGACAATCTTCAGCACCTTTTTATATAAGAACTTGATTGCAGACCGATAGTGATTGTGAGTTTCAGGAGACCTGCCTTCCAGACGTTTGGCAGTAAGAAAACTTTCCGCATCTTCAAGTGTAAGATCAGAAACATTTTTCCCAATCCAACGAAGGAAGTAACTGACATCAGAGCAATACAGTTGAATAGTTCTTTCACGCAGGTTACGTTTTTCCGCTTCATTGCGGATGGATTCAAAAATATCTTTATACATAATAAAACCTCCAGAATAAGTAGTGTTAATAATTACATCTACCTATTCGGAGGAGCATTAGCGTCATAATTCCGATTGCGGAAGAGACTGGAAAATGTTATTCTTATCATAGGCAGTGGAGCTTTCTTAGTTCAGT
>QFCE01002606.1_pt1 | contig 145919 bp, 117 predicted proteins | sample 5346091 | NCBI WGS metagenome assembly QFCE01 (sample SAMN09062252, study PRJNA434731) | Human gut metagenome, whole genome shotgun sequencing project. | isolation source: stool timepoint A chromium assembly | host: Homo sapiens | collected 2015
TTTTTGAAATTTTTTGAGAGGAAATTCATCGTAATTTTCTCTCAAAAAGAGCAAAGCGTCAGCAGGTGTACTCTGTCCAGAACAAAGCACTTCTGCTGACGCTTTCTTTTATCTCTTTTTCATCCATTTATTTTTTTACAGCGGACACCTTCCCGACGGAAATAATTTCAGATCAAATCTTCTGATATTCTCCTTATAACGACACGCATAGGGTACATCATTCAACTACTCCGCTATGTACAATGTGATACGTCGGGTATCTCAAAACCATACTATTTAATAAAATAGCCTGCTGCACGGATTTCTTTGGATCTCATATTCTCTACATATACATAATAAGTACCTGTGGTCTCGCAGTTAAATGTCTTTGTAACCTGATGCATTCCGTTAACATAAAGCATCGAACCATCCGGTCTGCGGATACCGACATGATGATATCTGTCATCATATACATAGCAGGAAACAACAATAGTGGAACCAGCTTTTTTGATAAAAGCACCTGAACGTGCAAAATTATTTCCCGGTACTTTCCAGTCAAAATTTTTCTGTACGCTCAATGGTTCTAACAACGCATCGTCATAAACGATCGCATTGTCCCATTTTTCCTCATCCACCTGATCTGCCGGAATCACATATTCCTCTAAATCATCAGCATCTGAAATATCCGCTTCCTGCACTCTGGTCTCACGATACATATCATTCTGCTGCTCTACCACCTGTGCACTGGATGCAAATGCTGTCACGGAACTGCCGATTACCAACGCCAATGCCAATAATACACTTACTCCGGTTTTCTTCCCTGCTTTCTGCCATCTAATCATATACTCCACTCTCTTTCCCAATGACTGCTCACTGTTTAATTGAGAAACAAAAGCAGGTAATTGCTCAGAACGTTTTCCCTCCTGGCTGAATCGCAGCAGAAGATCAAAATATTTTCTGGCATGTCCACCTAAAAAATGTCTGCACACATGAATGTCACAGGAAATATCGCTCCATGCATCCAAATCATCCAGATAAAGCCGAAGGATTGGATTAAACCAGTTTACCAGGACAATAAGCAAAGCAAGTTTCTTTCCCAGATTATCCCTCCGCACAATATGCGTACCTTCATGCATCAATACAAGCTCAATGTCTTTCATCGGATAATTTAATGCCTTGAATTCTATCATATGGTGAAAGATTCCCATCACACAGGGAGAATCTATAGTATAGTTCGTACAGAATCTCACCTTTTTCCAATTTTTCCCTGGATATAGCTTTTGCAAGACTGCACGATATTCGTCTCCGTGAAAAGGAATATTTTTCCTGCAGATCCATCTGTACTTTTTCCATTTTTTCATATAATGCAAGCTAACAAAGAACATTCCTGAGAACCAGATAAGCAGGCAACACTGCATAACCTCATAAATTACCTGATTTCCCAAAAATCCATCGCCAATTGTATTTGCACCATACCAAAAATAATTCTTGCACTTCGTATACAGATATCCCAACGGCACAATATAAAACAGCAATACCAGCCGATACAGCGGATATATGATCCGTATTGCATTATATTTCTTTGCGACCAGTGCCAGAAGTTTGCACAACAGATATGCAACCGTACCGGTCAGCGAATTCAAAACAATTACATAAAAGAAAAAATTAATCCAGTTCATCCATTAAGCTTCTTAAATCTTTCAGATTTTCCTCTGAATTTTTTTCTTTCTCACCCTTTACAAACAATGCTGAAAGAAACTCTGTCGGTGTTCCCGGTTCTCCCCAGTAATGAACTAACTCATCCATCTGAGATGAACGGTATTCTTCCTCTGTTACTTCCGGATGATAAAGAAAAACTTTTCCAGATCTGCGCATGGTAAGATAGTTCTTTCTCACCAGGTGTGCCAGATAGGTAGAAATTGTCTGCGGTCTCCAGTTTTTATCAAACCGCTCATTCACCATTGTTACCAACTGTGATAAGGCCAGTTCTTCCGGTGTATCCCAGATACATTTCATTATCAACATCTCAATATTTGTTAAATCATTCTCCAGCATAGCCATTCCTCCTGATAGATTCCTTATAAACCTACATCTTTTTCTTTTGTTTTTGCGAATCAGACACTGTGCTACAATATGATAGGTCTATCCCGATTTCTGGTATTACAAGTTACACAGCGTTTCATTCGCTGCGCTCATTGTACCATGTCACTATTTGTTTGACAACAAAAGAAAGTATGAATACTGCTATACTATGAATTCTTTTAAAAATAACACCTACGATATTAAAATGTTGAACATGAAGTTTGTTCTGAATCTTACAAACTTTTGTTTCATCACCTCTTGTTACGATTCAAGTATAGCATAGCCTACATGGCTTATTCAACTAATTCTGTCAGATTAAATTAGTGTTTATATGTGTTGTTTTAGTCCTCTTCTGACTGATGTCGCAACACAACAGCAGAATATTTTGGAAGCGTCAGTTTCAGATAGCTTCTTTCTACCTGATAGGTTACCGGTGCCATGGAATAATTGTCTTCCGAAGAATACATGATCTGTGTCATCTGACAGGAAGACGGTACCCCGGCTCCACACACGCCAATCTCCATACTTCTTGTATAACCATCGTTATTTACTACAATGATAAACTGCTGTGCCCGGTTAAATCTCGCATAGCAGAGGATATTTCGATCTCCGCGCAGAAACTTGACAGAACCGGTGCGAAGTGCAGGATTTTCCCGATGAATCCGAATCATATCCCGATGAAAACGGATCAGAACTTTATCCTCTTTTCCCCACGGATACGTTCTGCGGTTATCCGGATCCGTAAATCCGCACAGACCTGCTTCATCTCCATAATACAATGTCGGAGCACCCGGCCAGGTCATCTGAATAACAACTGCCTCTTTCATGATCCCTTTATTAACACCTTCCGAAGCTGCCTGTGTTCCCAGATTTGCCGCCCGTCCCACCTTATGGTTTGTTCTGGTCAGGAATCGGGAATGATCATGATTGGACAGCTGGTTCATTGCACACTGCAGAGAGGATGTTGCAAAACTTGCCATATAGTGTGTCATGGTATTCTCATAATTTTCTATATTGCCCAGCATATAGTCTTTATATTCATCACTGTGTTTTTCCATACCGGTCAGGAACCAGGTCATCGGCTCCATAAAAGCATCATAGTTCATGACGCTGTCCCACTGATCACCCTGTAACCAGTCTTTCGGATCGCCGTAATGTTCTGCCAGGATCAGTGCTTCCGGGTTTGCCTCTTTTACCACGTTACGGAACTTTTTCCAGAACAGGTGGTTATACTCCTGGCTGTGTCCCAGATCAGCTGCCACATCCAGACGCCAGCCGTCTGCATTGTATGGCGGAGATACCCATTTTTTCGCCACATTGAGAATATAGGCTTCCAGTTCCGGAGACTCCTCATAATTCAACTTTGGCAAAGTATCGTGTCCCCACCAGCCCTCGTATGTCAGATTATCCGGAAATGCGTTGTCATTCTGGAAATGGAAATAACTATGGTATGGGCTGTCCTTTGTTGCAAAAGCACCTGGCTCAAAGTCTTCTGCATCATCGTATATTTTTTCCCGATCCAGCCATTTGTTAAAGGATCCACAGTGATTGAACACGCCATCCAGAATGACACGCATGCCACGGCGGTGCGCCTCCTCGACCAGTTTGATAAATAACTGGTTGCTGGCCTCCAGATTTTTCTTATTTGTTACACGGGCCTTATACAGAGAAGCCTGGCGATTGTCGCAGCAGTCCTGCGGCATCGGTTCGCCGCCATCCTCTACGATCACACCAAAATGTGGATCGATATAGTCGTAATCCTGTGTATCATACTTGTGACTGGATGCGGACACAAACAACGGATTGAAGTAGAGCACTTCCACACCAAGTTCTTCCAGATAATCCATTTTGGACAGTACACCTGCCAGATCACCACCATAGAAGTTTGCCACGTCGAAATCTTCCGGACATTTATCCCAGTTTTCTACCTGCTTTGTCTGACGGTTGATGTAATAATATTCACCGGTTTTCACGTCATTGGAGGTATCTCCGTTACAGAAGCGATCGGTAAAAATCTGATACATAACCGCACCTTTTGCCCACTTCGGCGTAGAAAATCCCGGAATGATGCAAAACTCGTACTGTGGTCGGAAATCTCTGGATACACCTGCCCGGTCATAGGTACAGCGCAGCATACCGGATATGATTTCAAAATGATATTTGTACTGTTCCTCACCGACACGGATTTCCGCCTCATAATAGTCAAAATCACGATCACAATCTGTCAGATACATTTCAATGTGCTCATCTTCATGGCAGAGCACCACCAGGTCCACATTATCGGCAGCGGTCCGGAAACGAATTTTCACGGTGTCACCTGCCTTTGGTTCCGGCGGCATCCGGTAATCTGCTGTTCCATCAGAAAATAACGCCCGCTTTCTCAGAATCGACCGCATCTGCAGAATATAATTTTCCACACTGTTAAATTTCTGTACTGAATCATATGTCATTTCTTTTCCCTCGGTAAATACTTATTTTTCTATCATACTATTAATGCAAACAGTAGCATCTTATATGTTTTTTAATATTATTTGTTACACATAGTGTGCTTTATCAGCCAACATTATAGAAACAGAACACACATTTTACATAACATAAGAAATCGGGAAATCTTTTCTCGGCAAGCGATTTAGCGAGTGACTGATTTTCACAAGGTTTTGCGCGAGTGGGAGGCGACCAGCTTCTATAGGAGCCGGGAACGAGCGCGATGAAACCGCAGTGAAATGAAGGTAACGAGTGACTAGCTGCTGAGAAAAGATTTCCCGATTTCGTATTATCTCAAAACGTTCCGTTTAACCACAAAAAATAAAAGAGACAGCCAATCGATCTGCTGTCTCTTTCAAAAGGAGAAGGTATTTTTTACTATGGGGGTAGCAAAAAACTATATAATGTATTGGGGGTATTTACAGTTAGTATAATAGCAAATCCCAGTAAATAAGTGTGCATAAAGTTCACAAATTTTGTTCATTGTTTTTATGCACTTTCGCCATTACCCGCAAGTAACCTTCTCCGCATTTTACGGAAATATCGCACAAACCATGGTGCATTTCCACAAATTCTTACTCAGCAGACGCTTCTACAGTTTTTTCCTCAAATAACGCCTCGAACTCATCACGGTTGATTTTTTCTTTTTCCAGAAGCAGTTCTGCACAACGATGCAGCACATCCTCATGCTCACGGATCATCTGACGTGCTTTTGCGTAACACTCATCCACGATCCGTTTGATCTCGCCATCAATTCTGGTAGCCACTGTCTCGCTGTATCCTCTGGTGTGTCCCAGATCTCTTCCGATAAAGACTTCCTCCTCATCGTCATAGCAGATCAGTCCCACATCTTCCGACATTCCGTACTTGGTAACCATAGACTTCGCCAGAGAAGTAGCCTGCTTGATATCCTGGGATGCACCTGTAGTGACATCCTCAAAAATCAGTTCTTCCGCCACACGACCGCCAAGATCTACGATGATCTCCTGAAGCATCTGTCCCTTTGTATGGAACATTTCGTCTTTTTCCGGCAGCGGCATGGTATAACCTGCGGCTCCCACGCCTGTCGGGATAATGGAAACTGTATAAACCGGCCCCACATCCGGAAGCAGATGGAACAGAATCGCATGACCAGCCTCATGGAATGCTGTAATTCGTTTTTCCTTATCTGTAATAATGCGGCTCTTTTTCTCGGCACCGATACCTACTTTGATAAATGCTTTCTTGATATCATTCTGGCAAATGTACATCCGCTGATCTTTTGCTGCAATAATGGCAGCTTCGTTCAGCAGGTTTTCCAGATCTGCACCGGTAAATCCTGCCGTAGTCTGGGCAATCTGTTTCAGATCCACATCATCTGCCAGCGGTTTGTTTTTCGCATGAACGGAAAGGATCTGTTCACGACCGCCCACATCCGGACGCCCCACATATACTTTACGGTCAAACCGGCCCGGACGCAGCAATGCCGGATCAAGAATGTCCACACGGTTCGTTGCTGCGATAACGATGATGCCCTCATTGATACCAAAACCGTCCATCTCTACCAGCAGCTGGTTCAATGTCTGCTCACGCTCATCATGTCCGCCGCCCATACCGGTTCCACGCCGGCGTCCAACTGCATCGATCTCGTCAATAAATACAATACACGGTGCATGTTTTTTGGCTTCTGCAAACATATCGCGGACACGGGAAGCACCGACACCGACAAACATTTCCACGAAGTCAGAACCGGAGATAGAGAAGAACGGTACTCCCGCCTCACCGGCTACTGCCTTTGCGATCAATGTTTTTCCGGTACCCGGAGGTCCCACTAACAGAACACCTTTCGGAATACGTGCCCCGAGTTTTGTATATTTGCCCGGATCCTTCAGGAAATCAACCATTCCTTCCAATTCCTCTTTTTCTTCATTCAGACCTGCTACATCTTTGAAACGGACTTTCACATTCTCGCCCATGGTCAGCGTCGCACGGTTTTTACCGAAATTCATCATCTTGGAATTACCGCCGCCTCCGGCCTGCGCATTCATGCTCATGATAAAGAAAATGAGAATACCTGCCATCAGCAGGGTCGGTAAAATCTGTACTATCCAGTTTTCACCCGGCACATCTTTCAGTGTATAATTGTCAAAATCTGCCTCTTTCAGTGTTTCCTGAATAACCCCTACATCCGATACATTCATCAGTTCGCGGGTTCCATCCTTCAGCAGAATCGTCACCGTACCGGTAGGAACTTCCTCGTTCTGTTTGATCACGATGGAATTGATCTTGTCATCCTCCAGTGCCTGCTCAAATTCTGCCTGTGTGCAGGTATTTGTTCCGATTCCCCTAGAACCGAAAGAATACCAGCCCAGAATGATGATCAGGAAAATCACCACATACAATCCAAGGCCTCTAAAATTACGTTTCAATTTCAAAGTTCCTCTCTTTCTATTCAAATTCCACAACACCGACATACGGAAGGTTGCGGTATCTCTGCGCATAATCCAGGCCGTATCCTACGACAAACTCATCCGGAATCTCATAGCCGATGTAATCTACCGGCACATCTACCACACGGCGGGATGGTTTGCTCATCAGTGTGCACAGACGCACGGTTTTGGCTCCACGGCTCTTTAAGTTCTCTACCAGATAGCTTAATGTACGACCGGAATCAATGATATCCTCCACGATCAGCACGTTCTCACCTATAATGGAATCATCCAGATCTTTGATGATACGCACAATACCGGATGACTCTGTACCGTCACCGTAACTGGACACGGACATAAAATCAATAAAAACCGGGACGGTGATACGTTTTGCCAGTTCACACGCAAAAAAGCTTGCGCCTTTTAAAATACAGATGATTTTCACCGGTTCACCCTTCATATCTGCACTGATCTGTGCTCCCAGTTCTTTAATCTTTTCGTTTACCTGTTCTTCTGAAAACATCACACGAATTTTTTCACTCATTTTTTTCTTCTCCTCCATTGACGCACATGGACAGAATGCGTTTTGTCTCCTGTGTTATTTTATATGCCTCACTGATCCGCATCCCGACAACCCAGATGATCTCTTTTCCGTCTGCCAGAAGCACCAGTGAATCCCGCTGATTCTGCGGGATTTTGCTGTCAATCAGATAATCTTTCAGTTTCTTATGACCGCCTCCGGATTGCACCTGGATCCGGTCTCCGGGACGGCGTGTTCTTATCTGAACAGTATTTTTAATTTTATCATAATCAAACCATTTCGTATATGTTTTTTCCGGAATTTGTTGAAAATTTCCATCAAAAGGAAGTAATTCAGCGGTTATTTCCAGTCCGTTAAACTGCTGTGTCATACCGGAGATATCCAGTGTCTGCACCGTAATCGCTCTGCCACTTTCTTTTCCGCCACCCTTCTGCTCTGTCTTTCGTATATTCCCGGATATCTTTTCTGTATAATCTGTATTTTCAGCATGATTGCTTGCCCCTTGTGGGTTACGCAGATTCTTTGTATTCTTTCTCTTCAGATAAATCTCATCATAACCGGCTTCTGCCCGCATCTGGTAAGGAAGGTCACTTTGTTTTCCAACCTGTGCGGCAAACAGTGCCTGCACCTGTTCCACATGCAGCGCCGTGATATCCTTACGGCTGCCTGCCAGTTCCCCAAGCAGCCGCTGCAGGAGATTTCTCTGCAGCACACCGGGAAGATCTGCAAACCCACTGCGCCGGATCCGAATTTCCTCTGGATGCTCTGCCTCCGGCACATATTGGATCAGATGTGCCCCTGCTTCCCAGGCTGCCGCATCCAGATAGGCACATACTTCTTCCATATAGCCTGCCGTCCGCACCATATGCGGAACTGCTGCAGAATTGATCTGACGAAGCTGTGGCAGCACCTGACTGCGAATCCGGTTTCTGCTCAGGTTTTCATCCAAATTTGTGCTGTCTGTCCGGTAATCCTGGTCAAAATCCTGCAACAATTTTTCAATTTCTTCTCTGGTCAGACATAATAATGGCCGGATCAGTGTGGCTTCCACCTGTTCCAGCTTACGCACCGGCACGATACCACACAGTCCCCGGATGCCGGTTCCCCTGCTCAGATGAAATAGCAGCGTCTCCGCACAATCATCTCCGTGATGGGCCACCGCCAGACGATTTGCCCCCAGCTGCCTGCATGCCGCATAAAAGCTTTCATACCGCAGATCCCGGGCGGCCTCCTCCAGAGACTGATGCCGTGCACCGGCCCGGCCCGGAGCATCCACAGAAAAGGACAGCAGCGGAACTTCCAATGCCGCACACAGTTCTCTGACGAATGCTGCATCTGACAGGCTCTCCGCGCCCCGTATGCCATGCTCTACATGCACAGCCGACAGGGAAAATCCCATGCACTCCCGCAACTCACACAACACCCGCAGAAGACAGACAGAATCCGCTCCGCCGGACACTCCGGCCACGACATGATCTCCATTTTCTATCATATGATATTGTTCCATAAATATTTGTATTTTCTTTTGCATTCTTCTCTCCGTTCGCTACCGGCTCCAGATTCCGGCAGTCAGCACCGTCATATCGTCCCGGACACGGCCACCGGTATAGAGCAGCACCTGTTCCAATACCAGTCTGGAAAACTCTGCCGCATTGTTTGTATCAATTCCACGGATCACCTCGCAGATGGTTTCTCCCGCATCCCGGACGTGCAGATGCTCCAGCACGCCATCCGTTACCATAATGACAAAATCTCCGTCTGCCAGCTGTTCCGTCACCTTCGGTACCTGCTGTCCCACAAACACCCCTACCGGCATGCTCTTCTGTGTGACCATCCGCACCTCTTTTCCATGGCGGATAAACGTCGTGGCGGCACCAATTTTGTAAAACGCCGCCTCTCCACTGTCCAGATCCAGCCGCATAAGATCCACAGTAGAAAACAGATTATGTTCTCCATGGGTCACCATGGCGGAATTCATCATGCGCAGTGCCGTATCCGGCAAAAAACCGGCTTCCATGAATTTCTCTATTAAATCTATCACCATTTCACTCTCTTTACAAGCTGCATAACCACTTCCCATGCCATCGGATACAGCCATGACACAGCAGCCGTTATCCAACATCTGAAAAGAGAAATTATCTCCGGACACCTGCTCGTCCTCCCGCACGGCACGCGCCACACCGTATCCGGCCGTCAGGCGGCTGTTCTCACAAAATATCAGTGACTGTGATTCTGTCCCCAGCAATGCCTTACTGTCTTTCGCCGGTGCAAATCCCCGTCCGCTGACACCACTGATTAGTCTGGCCATTTCCCGGACAGATATACACTTGCTGCCCCTGGTTCTTCCCTGAAACAGCACCTGCCATTTTCCATGACTGTTCTCCAGGATCCTCAGCTGCTCCACCAGCACTCCCAACTCCTTCCAGGCATAACGCATGGATGCTGTAATTTTGCCTTCCTTCGCTGTCACATCCGTCTCTTCATTCGCGCAGTCCTCCATAATATATGCCATGGCATCGAGCTGCTGTGCGATCACATCCCGGTTTTCCTGCAGCCGGTTATACCAGGCCATATTCAAATGCGCTTTTTCAAATACCAGCTGTACCTGTTCGATCAGATCTTCCCGATACGGACAGTATTCCCCCAACTCGGTGGCACGCTCCTGCACATCTGTCTCCCTGCCCCGCTGCAGTGCCTGCAGAAACCGGTACAAGATCTGATACATCGGCATCGTATCCTCTTCCCAGCAAATCGCACACTGATTACAGGACGCACAGATCCGCCCCGTCACCTCCGTCTGCATCCGTCCCAGTTCCTCTGCGGAAAAATCCTCTTTGTATCGGTTCATTTTCCGAAACGTACGGGACAGTTTTTCAAAAGATTCCGCATACTCATTCAGACGCCGGCCACCCGGTGCATACATAACCACCGGCCTCTCACTCCGGGGCTCCCAGTCCGGGATCATCATAACCAGCCGACTCACCACATAGATAAAGCCGGTCACCAGAATGCCTTCGCAAATGCGGATCACAAGCCCGGAGGTCCCCGGCAGATGCAGTCCGTTCCAACACAGACCAACCACTACCGTAACACCGCCACACAATGCTCCCGCCACATGGGTACGGCAATGCCCTGTATACTGTTCCAGCCCCCACACCAGTGCCGCACTCAATAATATAACCAGTGCATATTTGACCATCACAGACACCGGTGCCAGGATCAGCAGACCACAGATACTGCACAGAAATAACAGGCTGCGGTTCACACCACATACAAATCCCGTCATAAAAAGTGCCGGAACCAGCGGATATACTCCCGCCAGCTGAAACTGTGGCGACAACAGCGCTGCCATACACACCAGCATATGTTTCAGATTAAAATTGAATCGTCTCATTTTACATTCCTCCCTGATTTTGTTTCATTCAAGAATCTTCAGGAAGTAATTCTACGTCCGGCACCGTAAAATCTTTGTCAAATACCTGTTCGTTTTTCCGAAACATTTCGTCAAAATTCTTTCAAGGATGGAACATTTCATCGAATGGATGCACTTCATGTTTTTTAACCAAAGAGTGGATGTACTTCATGTTTTTTAACTAAAAGAATCCTCCTGCGTTCAATTCCAACGCTTCATTTCATTTATTCTTTTCAGCGTCACCCCACACAACAGCAAAAGCCACGGAACAATATTCCATGGCTTCTTAGTATTGATTAGTATTGAATAAATCATTTTTCTTTAAATACAATCTCGTCCGGATAGGTCATGCCAAGTTTTGATTTGGCTGTATCCACAATGTACTGGTCAGACCCAACATATGCTTCCTTTTCCTGAAGCTCCGCGGAACGCTCCTGCTCATCCTTCAGCTGCGCCTGTTTGGTCTTCTCATCCTGTTTGTAACCTTCATTAACCTGATATAAATGTCCGATCTGCACGGACATGATCAGTGTCAAAACAACTACCATGCAGGAAATACAAATTTTACCTGTTCTATTTTTACTTTTCTTTCTTTGTTTCATTTTACGCATCTGCAATCTGTCCTCTAACTAAATCCTGCTGCGGAGTGGATATTAACAGAACCATTACATTCCATATACAATCCAACTCTGTCCTTCTAAAGCTTATATAAACCCATTTTAACCGCTTTCCACAATTTTTTCAATCGTTTTTTTACATATCTGTTTCTTTTTTTACAAATTTGCCTCAAACACTGTGCACATTTACCAACGGGGCTCACCATAATTTTGACAGGTTTCATAATTCCCCGAAAAAAACTCCTTACACCGCCACACAATCTCTGAAGCAGAAAGGTTCCACCCTTCACCACACCCCGGCTGCACAGCCTGCCATACAGCAGCATGCCGAGAAACATGGCCAGGATCACAAATCCCCGCACCTTGCCATCGTCCTCCTGATACAGAAATTGAAACAGCACAAAAGCACTGATCACCCAGAAAAACATATCTTCCACTGCGATCCAGACAACGCCATGTGCTGCCACTCTGCGGAAAATCCGGATCAGATCATACACCAGCAGCATACAGCAGCCAAAGAGCACCGCCTGTCCAAACAGCTGCACCTGATGTACGATCTGCACACTGCTCATTATTTAAACAGCCGCCCCAGCAGCGACTCCCCCTGGGATCCTTTTCCTTTGCTGACGTCAGAATACTGGATGGAATCAATTTTTCCAGACAGATCCACCTCGCCTTTTTCCAGCGTCAGCCGGTTCACATGCAGATCGATCCCCCGGATCATCAGCATTCCCATCTCTGTTTCCAGTAAAATCTCATTAACATCAAAGGACAAGATATCCGATATTCCATTTAACGCACAGGTGCCACGATTTGTCAGAATGACCCTGTGCTGTCTTGATGCCTGTCTCTCTTCCATATAAAAAACCTCCCTTACTGTTTCCAGTATATGGGAGGTTCTATAAAAATATGACTCCTGTTCCGGCTTATAAATAGCGGAACATTTCCTTTGCTTCTTCCTTTCGGGAAGTATCTGTCACAACCAGAACTTCTGCTCTGACAGATTTGTTTCCAAATGCGATTTCAATGATATCACCGACTTTTACATCCTGGGATGCTTTCGCCACTCGGCTGTTGACCATAACTCTTCCTGCATCACAGGCTTCATTGGCAACAGTACGCCGCTTGATCAGACGGGATACCTTCAGATATTTATCTAATCTCATCTTGATTCTCCTAGTAGAAAGGGGCCTGTCCCGGTTCGGAACGGCCCCCAATTATCATTTACATTACAGTAAGTGAAACAATCACTGATTATGCGTTTACGATATCTTTTAATGCTTTACCAGCTTTGAATTTCGGAGATTTGGAAGCCGGGATCACGATATCCTTTCCTGTCTGTGGATTTCTTCCTGTTCTCTCAGCACGCTCAGCTACTTCAAAAGTACCAAATCCTACTAACTGGATCTTGTCACCGTTTTTTAAAGTATCTGCTACAACATCTGTAAATGCTGCTAAAGCTTTCTCTGCATCTTTTTTGGATAATTCAGCTTTCTCTGCGATTGCTGCAACTAATTCTGTTTTGTTCATTATAAGTTCCTCCTGTAGAACGAAAAAATGTCCGTTTTTTATTTTATTATAGACTATTTATACTTGTTTTCCCTGTATTTGTCAAGGAAAACAGGTCACACAGCCGATATTCGTTAGTGCTCATATGCACCATCAGCCTAACATCGGCTCTACGATAGCCATAACTGCTGCGCCAAGCTCTGCTGCTTTTGCATCTGCTGCTTCCATGCTGTCTGCTTTGACACCATAGTAGAATTTCAGTTTTGGCTCTGTACCTGACGGGCGGAAACATACCCATGCCGCATCCGGAAGTTCATAATACAGTACGTTGGAATTCGGCAGACCCGTCGGTGTCACTGCACCTGTCTCCAGATCTGTGATCGTATCCTTCTTGTAGTCTCTTGCTTTCAGCACTTTGTGTTCACCGATCTGAGCCGGTGTATTATCGCGCAGAGTTGTCATGATCTCCTGGATTTTGGCAAGTCCTTCAATACCCTTTAAGGTAATGGCTTTTACATCATCTTTGTAATAGCCGTATTTCTCATAGAGATCCAGCATCGCATCCCACAGAGTCTTGCCCTGGGTCTTATAGTATGCTGCAGCCTCACATAATGCCATGGAAGCAACCACTGCATCTTTATCACGGCAATATGTACCAGGCAGACATCCGTAACTTTCTTCCATTCCGAAGAGATATGTGCCGTTTCCTTTTGTTTCAAACTCCAGCATTTTCTGACCGATAAACTTGAAGCCGGTCAGAACTTCATACAGTTTTACACCGTAGTCTGCCGCAATGGCATCTGCAAGATTGGTGGAAACGATGGATTTTACAAAAGCACCGTCTGCCGGAAGTCCCTGTTTTTCTTTTCTCTGGCTGATCTCATATGCACCGATCAGGCATCCGGACATATTTCCGGTCAGGGAATGATATTCGCCGGTTTTGCTGTCTTTTACATATACGCCGAGACGGTCAGCATCCGGATCTGTTGCCAGCACCAGATCAGCATCCAATTCTTTTGCCATGCCAAGTCCCAGTGTGAAAGCTTCTGCTGCTTCCGGATTCGGATAACTTACGGTAGGGAAATTGCCATCCGGAAGTTCCTGCTCCGGAACCACATAGACGTGCTTGAAACCAAGCTCTTTTAATACACGGCGAACCGGGATATTTCCGGTACCGTGAAGTGGTGTATATACAATCTTCAGGTCATCTGCTACTGCATTGATGGCATCCTGATTCAATACCAGCTTCTTTAACTCAGCAATGTACGGATCATCAATGTTTGCACCGATCACTTCATACAGACCTGCTGCCACTGCGTCCTCTTTGGACATCGTCTTTGTCGTTGCATAATCTGTCACAGCTTTTACTTCTGCCATGATGCCGCCGTCGTGTGGCGGTGTGATCTGTGCACCGTCCTCCCAGTATACTTTGTAGCCATTGTATTCCGGCGGATTGTGGCTTGCAGTCACATTGATTCCGGCTGTACATCCCAGGTAACGGACTGCATAAGACAGCTCCGGAGTCGGACGAAGGCTCTCGAAAATGTATGCTTTGATACCGTTCGCTGCCAGACATAAAGCTGCTTCATTTGCAAATTCCGGGGACATTCTTCTGGAATCGTATGCAATGGCAACACCCTTTGCCTGTGCGCCTACTTTGATAATATAATTTGCCAGTCCCTGTGTCGCCTTACGAACTGTGTATACATTCATACGATTAGTTCCGGCACCGATGACACCTCTTAAACCGGCTGTACCAAATTCAAGATCCATATAAAAACGATCTTCAATCTCTTTCTCATCATTTGCAATGCTTCGCAATTCTTCTTTTGTATCCTCATCAAAATACGGATTGCTCAGCCAGGATTCATATGCTTCTCTGTAACTCATGATCGAACCTCCTGCGTTTCATTCATTGATATTTTGTAATATCAGCATTGATCATCCTATCATGAACAGCATCAGTTCATGATCAATACCCGTCAACCATTATATCACACTAATTGCCAAATGGAAACTGCTTTTCTCGGCGTTTTCCGCCACGTTTCGACCTGATTTATACACATTGAAGCTGTTACAGATGCACCTTATATCTCTCATTTTCCGATCAGCCACACCAGGCTCTGAGGGCATGGAGGAACTGGCTGCGCGCACGGTTCTGCCGGATCTCCCGGTACAGCTTTTCATAATTCTGCCCCGAATCCCATACCTTTCTGCTACAATAATAGCGATTCGCGATCTTCCAGAATTTTTCCGGATATGCGAGCCGGTAATACAGTCCCCGCAGATCCTGTTCGCTCAGCGGATGTATCCGGCAGTATTCCCGGATCAGCTCCATACCAAGCTGCCGGTTCCAGTCATTTTTCTCCAGGATCTTGCGCAAAAATTTACCCACGTCCGTAATCTGCGCTCCCACATGGGCATGTTCCATCTGGATCAGGGCCGGTCCGTCGGAAGTGAACAGGATATTGTGCTGATTCACATCTCCGTGGCAGACACCAGTGGTATAGCCGCCATCCTGTTCCGGATATCGCTGCAGAAACTCCACCACCTCCGCAGACTGCCGCGCAAATGCTTCATAGCATTCCAGATACAGACGCTCAAATTTACTCTTATTGTTCCGCTTCAGGATGTACTTGCGGATATGCTTCAATTCCCGGTTGTGCCGCACATATTCTTCCCCAAGCTTTGTCATTTCTTCCTCTGCGCTTTCCTCCTCCGTTTGTTCCACCCCACTTTCGGAACAGCACCGGTGAAAATCCGCCAGAAAAGAAACCGTTTCCAACAGTTCCGTCCGGTTTTTCACCTCACACTCCCGCCCCCGTACCCAACGATGAAACGTGTACGGAATCCGATCCGGTCCTTCCGTAATCAGGTTGCCATCCTTGTTTTTCAGCATAGAATCACACAGGATTCCCTGCTGCTCCAGACAGATTCCCAGCCAATATAAAAACTCCGCCTTCTGTGCGGAGCCAAAATATTCCTTTAATGCGAACAGACCCTGTTTCGCTTCGCAGATCAGAAGCCCACGCCCTTTGTAAAATTTTTCAATCTCCGGTTCCTGTTGTTCCAGTACCTGTTCCACCTGATAATACATAAAAACACCCCTTTATACGATAAATGTCTGCTAAACAACCGTTAGCCCTTGTTTATCATATGAAGAGGTGTTGTTATTTATGCTTTGAAGTACCAGGCAAGCAATACTTCCTTCTCATTCAATTCCGGTTCTTCCAGAACTTTCTCCAGCATCTGATGCAGAATTTCTCCGATCTCTTTTCCGGGCTGAATACCTCGGGCAATCAGATCCGAGCCGTTCACTGCCAGTTCCTTTAAGGACAGACACTGCTCTTTTTCCATAATCTGCTGATACATATGCTCATACCGGTCGACATACAACAGTTTTTCCTGCTGCAGAAAACTGCTCTGTGCCAGAATATCCGCCCGTTTTACCTCAAACAATTCCGGATACTGTTCTGTACCGTTCCGGTAGATTGCCCGGCGGACACTTCTGCCTTGCAGCGGTGGCCGGTCATCGTGTGCCCGCACCAGCGCCATTACCCGGTGGATCGTATCATTGTCGAACTTCAGTCTGCGAAGGATCTTGCGGCTCATCTCTGCTCCCACCTGTGGGTGTCCGTGAAAATGATGGATCCCGTTCTCATCCTCGGTGCGGCAGACCGGTTTCGCCACATCGTGAAGCAGCATAGTCAGACGCAGCACTTTATCTGCCCGGATATACTGCATGGAACGGATCGTGTGCTCGCCCACAGTATAGATATGATGCGGGTTATGCTGTTCCGTCTCCATCATGGTGCAAAACTCCGGCAGAATCATTGCCGCGATTCCGGTGTCATAGACGTTCTGCATTTCCTCCGGATGATCCGATGTCACCAGTTTTACCAGTTCCACCTGGATCCGCTCCGCACTGATCTTTTCCAGATTTCCGCACATGTCACGGATGGCCTGTTCTGTCCGCTCCTCAATGGCAAAACCAAGCTGTGCTGCAAAACGGACTGCACGGAGCATACGCAGTGCATCCTCCGAAAAACGTTCTGTCGGTTCTCCCACGCATCGGATCCGCTTTGCGTTCAGATCTGCAATACCATCAAAGGCATCCACCAGACCGGTCTCATCGTTGTATGCCATTGCATTGATGGTAAAATCCCGGCGTTTCAAATCTTCCAGCAGATTGGAAGTAAAAATCACGTCTTTCGGATGGCGTGCATCCTCATATTCGCCGTCAATACGGTAAGTAGTGACCTCAAATCCTTCCTTATCCATCAAAACTGTCACGGTACCATGCTGGATCCCGGTGTCCACGGTTCGTGGAAAAATCGCCTTCACCTGATGCGGTTTGGCAGATGTCGTAATATCCCAGTCTCCGGGGGTACGTCCAAGGATACTGTCTCGGATACAGCCGCCCACAGCATAAGCATCATAACCATGTGCTTTCAGCTCAGCAATGACGGTCTTTACTTTTTCCGGTAACTCGATCTTCATAGGCACCCTCCTTTAAGCAGACATACTAAAAATGACTGTTTTTAATATGCTTTGCCCCAGTATACCAGTTTTTTCGCCGGTTTTCCACAACATACGCATACATCAGAAATATGTTCCTGATCGTTGAACGGCATACATCTGGACGTAGCAGCGGTCTCTTCTTTGATCTTGTCCTCGCAGGCACGGTCACCACACCACATACCACGGATGAATCCCGGTTTGTTCTCAACAGCATCACAGAATTCCTCATAATTGTGTGCATCTGTGATATGAGCATCACGATGTGCTTTTGCACGTTCAAACATATCTTTCTGAATCGTCTCTAATAACTCCGGAACTTTCGTTTCTACTTCATCCAGAGATACGACTACTTTTTCGCGAGTATCACGACGGACCAGTACACACTGATTGTTCTCGATATCTTTCGGTCCTAATTCCACACGAAGCGGGATACCACGCATCTCCTGCTCGGAGAATTTCCATCCCGGACTCTTATCGGAATCATCTAATTTCGCACGGCATACTTTTCCCAAACGCGCCTGTACTTCCTGTGCTGTATCCAGAACGCCTTCTTTTCTCTGCTGGATCGGAATAACCATTACCTGGGTCGGTGCAATGTGCGGCGGCAGAACCAGACCGGAATCATCACCGTGAACCATGATGATCGCACCGATCAGACGGGTCGTCATACCCCAGGATGTCTGATGTACATACTGTAACTTATTCTCTTTATCTGTATACTGGATACCAAATGCTCTTGCAAATCCATCACCAAAGTTGTGGCTGGTTCCTGACTGCAGTGCTTTTCCGTCATGCATCAATGCCTCGATGGTGTAAGTAGCCTCAGCACCTGCAAATTTTTCTTTCTCGGTCTTCTGTCCGCGGATTACCGGCATAGCCAGCACTTCTTCACAGAAGTCTGCATACAGGTTCAACATCTGTACGGTACGTGCCTCAGCTTCCTCGGCTGTTGCATGCGCTGTATGTCCTTCCTGCCATAAGAACTCTCTGGAACGAAGGAACGGACGGGTCTCTTTCTCCCATCTTACTACAGAACACCACTGGTTATATACCTTTGGCAGATCGCGGTAAGACTGGATATCATTTTTATAGAAATCACAGAATAATGTCTCAGATGTCGGACGCACACAGAGACGTTCCTGCAGTGGGTTTAATCCACCATGTGTTACCCATGCCACTTCCGGTGCAAATCCTTCTACATGATCTTTCTCTACGTTCAGAAGGCTCTCCGGAATAAACATCGGCATATATACATTCTCTACACCGGTCTCTTTGAAACGGCGGTCAAGCTCTTTCTGGATGTTCTCCCAGATCGCATATCCTGCCGGTTTGATGACCATACATCCTCTGACACTGGAATAATCGGTTAATCCAGCTTTTTTTACTACATCTGTGTACCACTGTGCAAAATCCACATCCATGGATGTAATGGCTTCTACTAATTTTTTGTCCTTTGCCATAACGATATCTCCTTTTCTCAAAATAATTATTTCCTGTAAGGTCAAAAAACGCCGGAATCCCAGTCCACATAGGGACCGGAACTCCGGCGGTACCACCCTGCTTATATACGTGACTTTCTCACACGCATATCCACTCAAAAACCGTTAACGCCGGTACTACGTCGTACTCCTCGCACGAAGCTCAGGGCCCGGTTCCAGATGTTCCAAACAAGGATGTCTCAGCTTTAGTGCCACTGCACTAACATCCTCTCTCTGTAGAATCTTCCACCTGTACTATCTCCCGTCTCAGCCAATATCTCTCAATAAATTATAGAACGGATCAGTCGTTATTTTAAGTGAATTCAGCGGGAATGTCAAGGGGCTTGAAGAATCCTCTCTGCATTTTCCACCCGTTCTTTTTCCGGTGGTCTGATGCCCTCCAGCGGATATGGAATTCCAAGTTTTTCCCATTTGAATACGCCTAACGTATGATACGGAAGAACTTCTACCCGCTCCACATTGTTCAGCGTATGGATAAAATCTGCCAGACGGTGCAGATACTCATCCTTATCGTTCCGCTCCGGTACAAGGACATGACGGATCCACACCGGTTTTCCCATATCCGACAATTCCCGCGCCATAGCAAGGATATTGTCGTTTGGCTGACCGGTCAGTTCCAGATGACCTTCCGGATCAATATGCTTGATATCCAGTAAAATCAAATCTGTATACTGCATCAGTTCTTTCCATTTGGAATAAAAAGGTTCTTTTGTAGTAAATGGATTTCCACTGGTATCCAGGGTGGTGTGAATTCCCCTTTCCTTCGCCTTGCGGAACAGTTCTGTCACAAAATCAATCTGAAGCAGCGGTTCTCCCCCACTTACAGTAATACCGCCCTTCTGTTTCCAGTAAGTGCGGTATCGACAGGCTTTTTCCAAAAGCTGATCTGCTGTGTATGGCTGCCCGCCCGCCATATCCCAGGTATCCGGGTTATGGCAGAACTGGCAGCGCATGGCACAACCGGAAAGGAAAATCACATAACGTACTCCCGGCCCGTCCACGGAACCGAAACTTTCCAGGGAGTGCACGTAACCTGTGATGTTTTCCATGTTTTCCTCCTTACAGCTGCGTATGGCAGGTACGTGAGATTACATCCATCTGCTGTTCTCTTGTCAGATCAATGAATTTTACTGCGTATCCTGATACACGGATGGTGAAGTTTGCGTACTCTTCTTTCTCCGGATGCTCCATAGCATCGATCAGCTTCTCTACGCCGAATACGTTTACGTTCAGGTGATGTGCACCCTGGTCAAAGTATCCGTCGAGAACATTTACCAGATTGTCTACACGTTCCGCTTCATCATGTCCCAGTGCACCCGGGTTGATGGTCTGTGTATTGGAGATACCATCCAGTGCTTCTTCATATGGAAGTTTTGCAACAGAGTTCAGGGATGCTAATAATCCGTTCTGCTCTGCGCCGTAGGATGGGTTTGCTCCCGGTGAAAGCGGAGCACCTGCTTTTCTTCCATCCGGAAGGGAACCGGTTGCTTTACCGTATACAACGTTGGATGTAATGGTCAGGATAGATGTCGTAGGCTCAGAATCACGGTATGTATGGCAATATTTCAGTTTGCTCATGAATGTGCGCAGCAGCCATACAGCGATCTCATCTGCTCTCTCATCGTCGTTTCCGTATTTCGGGAAATCGCCGGTTGTCTCAAAGTCAACGACAATTCCGCTCTCGTCACGGATTGTTTTTACTTTTGCATATTTAATCGCGCTCAAGGAATCTACTACATGTGAAAATCCTGCGATACCTGTTGCGAATGTACGACGTACATCGGTATCGATCAGCGCCATCTCAGCTGCTTCATAGTAATATTTATCATGCATGTAATGGATCATGTTCAGGGTACCTACATAGAGGTGAGCCAGCCAGTCCATCATTACATCATATTTTTTCATTACTTCATCATAATCAAGATACTCGGATGTGATTGGTGCATATTCCGGAGCTACCTGATCGTGCGTTTTCTCATCCATACCACCGTTGATTGCGTAAAGCAGGCATTTTGCAAGGTTTGCACGGGCACCGAAGAACTGGATCTCTTTTCCTGTCTCTGTGGCAGATACACAGCAGCAGATGGAGTAATCATCGCCCCATACCGGACGCATTACATCGTCGTTCTCATACTGGATGGAACTTGTCTCAACAGAAATATGAGCTGCATATTTCTTGAAGTTCTCCGGTAAATGAGAAGAATATAATACCGTAAGGTTCGGTTCCGGAGCCGGTCCCATGTTTTCAAGTGTATGCAAGAAACGATAATCTGTCTTTGTAACCTGGTGACGGCCATCCATGCCGATACCTGCTACTTCCAGTGTAGCCCAAACCGGATCACCGGAGAACAGCTGGTTGTAGGACTCGATTCTTGCAAATTTTACCATACGGAATTTCATTGTCATATGGTCGATGAGTTCCTGTGCTTCTTCCTCTGTCAGAATGCCGTTTTTCAGATCTCTCTCGATGTAAATATCAAGGAATGTTGATACACGTCCAACACTCATGGCTGCACCATTCTGTGTCTTAACAGCTGCAAGGTATCCGAAGTATACCCACTGAACTGCCTCTTTCGCATTTTTAGCCGGCTGTGAAATATCATAGCCATAGATAGCAGCCATTTCTTTCATGCCTTTTAACGCACGGATCTGCTCTGCGATCTCTTCTCTTAACTGGAAGTCACCACGACGCATACCCTGACGGTTGGTTGCATCAAAATCTTTTTTCTTGAACTCGATCAGTTTGTCGATACCATACAGAGCTACCCTGCGGTAATCGCCAACGATACGTCCACGTCCATAAGTATCCGGAAGACCTGTTAAAATTTTGTTGTGTCTTGCAACTTTCATCTCCGGTGTATAAATATCAAATACTGCCTGATTGTGAGTTTTGTGGTATTTTGTAAAAATCTCATGAATTTTTTCACTTGGCTCATATCCGTACATTCTGCAGGATTCTTCAGCCATCTTAATTCCACCGTACGGCATGAATGCACGTTTCAGCGGTTTATCTGTCTGCAGACCAACAACCTGCTCCAGATCTTTTAATTCTTCATCAATGTATCCCGGACCATAAGCTGTCAGGGAAGTAACAATTTCTGTCTCCATGTCCAGAACGCCGTTTTTTGCACGCTCTGCTTTCTGCAACTCCTGCAGTTTGCCCCACAGACGGTTTGTTGCATCTGTCGGTTCAGCCAGAAACTCCTCATCTCCATCATACTGTGTGTAGTTGTTCTGGATAAAGTCGCGGACATTTACTTCTTCTTTCCACAAACGTCCTTCAAAACCATTCCACTGTTCAAATTCCTTCATGATCGTCCTCACTTTCTGGTTAGTAACTATTAATCAATTCCACGGCAGTAGAATAGCAGAATTGTATGCAGAACACAACACCTTTTTGTTAATTTTTTATCACTATCAGCTTTTGTTTCAAGAAAAAAACAGCCCGAATCTACTTAAAAAAGTAAATTCAGGCTGAATTCCCTATATTTTCCTATCCCTATTGTGGTTCTACCAGTTTACCTTCTGGTTTTTCTTGTTATTTTTTTATCAATACTTCAAAGTCGTCCTAAAAATTCTCGTCGATGTAGTCTGCGATTGCCTCACCAGCCATACGTCCGGAGTTAATAGCAAATCCCATGGTGTTTCCGCACAGTGTAAAGTTATAACTATCACCATAGATGGTATTTGCATCAGATCCCGCACTGTAAAGTCCCGGAATCGGTTTCAGATTTGCATCCATTACTTCGCCGTATTTATTGATTCTGACACCGCCGACTGTTCCATAAGCAGCAATGTAATATTTACCTACCAGGTAGCCGCCCTTACCTGTGATCGGATGGAGATACTCATGTTTTTTGTGGAACTGAGCATCGTATCCCTCATCACACATATCGTTGTAATCGTCCAGAGTCTCCTCCAGTTTGTCAGCGTCAATACCAAGTTTCTCAGCCAGCTCTTCGATGGAATCTGCGCGGATGAATCCGTCATATCCTTCTTCCTCCGCACGGTCAAACTCAGCATCAACTGCCAGGAATGCATCTTCCGGATGAACGATATCAAAGATATCCGGGCCATTTTTCTTGTAGTTTTTCAGGATTTTAGCATCCATGATGCAGTATCCGTAATTTCCAGGCTGAAGTGCAAGCGCATTACCTGTGTAAGTTGTGTTACCCATCATGCCCTCGTTCATGAAACGGTCACCGTTCTGGTTGATCAGAAGGTTTGGCTGACGAAGAACTGCGTCTAACAGGAACCAGTTCATATTGTCTTTTAACTGATAGATCATCTCGATATTTGCACCAAATTTCTGTGCACCGGCATCCCACATCATGTTCAGACCGTCACCGGTTGTACCCGGAACATTGAACGGGAAGTAGTTCTCCCAGAGGTCATAGCCAAAGTTTTCTTTGATCATCTCTTTGTTTGTACCAAATCCACCGGTTGCAACAACGACTGCTTTACCGCGAGCTTCAATCTCTTCACCGTTTTTATCAACTGCTTTTACACCAACGCATTTGCCGTCTTCCATGATCAGGCCGGTTGCCGGTGTCTCAAGGTAGATTTCAGCACCAAGTTCTTTTGCTTTCTCTGTCATTGCACGAACCATCGGTCCTGCTGCACGAGGTCCGATCACACCATTCTCCGGTTTTACAATATGCCATGTTGCCTCAGACTCTCTGAAGTAACGGAATGCGCCTGCGAACTCAACACCCATATCCTCCAGCCACTCGATGGTGTCTGCGGATTTATTGAAGTATGTCTGAACCAGATCGCTGTCTACACGGTAATGTGTATACTCCATATGTTTGTTCAGTGCTTCGTCTACTGTGATATCGCAGAATGCTTTTTTCTGGTATTTTGTACCGATACCAAGCGGTCCCATACCCATGTTTGCTGCTCCACCGGTTGTGTTGGATTTTTCAAATACGATTGCTTTCAGATCGTTCTCGCCTGCTGTGATTGCTGCCGCAAGGCCTGCAGGGCCGGCTGCTACTACAATTACATCTGCTTCCATTGTTTTCATAATGAAATACCTCCATAAAATTGTGTTATTGTGAATTCCTTAAAAGGAAAAGTTTCTCTCTGTGCTTAGTGACGTTTTTTAAATTTACCGCATTTTGTCAGACGGGTCGGCAGCTTCGGCAGACGGCCATTTGTCTGGATAATTGCATCATTCTCACATGCGGAAATACATTTTCCGCACTTGGTACATTCAAATTCATCGATCATGTGGATATAGCCGCTCTTGCCCTCAATGGCATCAGCCGGACAGACATCCGCACATTCCTCACATCCTTCACAAAGATCCGGATCAATGTAAATGCTCATAAATGCGGAACATACATTGTTTGCACATTTTTTCTTCTTGATATGATCTTCATACTCACCTGCAAAATATTTCAGGGAACCCATTGCAAAATCAGATGCAGTCTGTCCCATGGTACACGGAGTAGAGAATGTCATGGCTTCTCCGATTTCTTCCATCATATCTGTAAATTCTTTTTTGCCCTGTCCTTCTGTAATTTCTTTTACCATAGTATGAAGCTGGATCAGACCCTCACGGCAAAACGTACATTTTCCACAGCTCTGTTTGCGCTCTGCCAAAAGCACCTCTTCAGTTTCATGGATCATACAGCATTTGGAACTGTAAACCGTGATCACACCGTTTCCGATCTGGGTATCTGCTTCAATCACCAGATCCATAGCGGATGCGTCGTACAGTTTTGTACCGATGGCGATGGCTTTCACATCTGCATCTCCTACCAGTTCAGCCACTTTTGTACCAAAGGATACTTTCTGAAGTTCACCCATTTTGCCGTCTTTGCACACTGCCATATAAGTACACGGCTCGTAGCTGTCTGTGAAAATATCAGCCAGTGCAGCCATAGTTAAAATATGATGGAATGCGCCGCCGCGGCTTGCTCTGCGATTGATGAGCCCTGTCTGGATCCGGATGCCGTATCCGACAGCCTCTGTCTCAAGTTCTTTTGCATACTCAGTTTCTTTCTCCGGAAGGTACAGATACATTTCTTCTGCATTTACTGCCAGCGCTGCGATTGCCATACCTTCCATTACTTTTTTCGGATCAGCTTTCAATACTTCCAGCTGAACCCCTGCGATATCCGCATTATTTAAACCTGCAACCACACGGATCGGATTCGTCTGAAATTCTCGTTCTGCATTTACCTGATTCCATTTTTCTATCACTGCTCTGCGCTCTACACCGAATTCCATTAATCCGGAAGCCGCAGTTTTTGCCAGAATATCTTCAACACTCATGTTTTTTGCATTTTCTAAAGCACTCATCTGTCTTACGCCTCCTTCTGATTCGAATATTCGGTCCACAGTCTGGACGGATGGATCTGAAGTCTTAAGTCACACTGCAGACAGCGGCTTGCCTCGCCGCAGATATCCGCATCACAGATACCATGGTCTACCTCGCTGAAGTTGTCCTGTCTCTCTGCTGCCGGTGTTACCTGCGTCTTGGTACGTCCAAGGTAACCAAAACCTTCTATTTTGCCAATCTTCGGATCTGCATGCTGCTCCGGAGCAAGTGTCTCGCTGATGTCTCCGTCTCCACCAAGATATTTATCAATTTCAACCGCCGCATCCCGGCCGGATGCAATGGCAAGGATTACGGATTTTGTTCCATATACAACGTCGCCGGCTGCAAATACACCTTCGGTCTCAGTTGCAAGGGAGTTTTCTTTTACAACAATGCTATTTGCTCTGCCCAGGGCCAGACCTGCTTCTTCTGTCAGATCCGGGCGCTGACCGGTTGCAAAAATAACCGTGTCTGCATCAATGTGATGCTCGCTGCCTTCCTCTTTTTCGATGATGGCTCTGCGGTTCTCATCGAAGGTAAACGATTTTACATTCATAAAGTCTACGCCGGTAACAGCATCGGTTCCTGTGATACGCTCAAAAGTCTGCGCCGGATGCACGAATATGCCTTCTTCTTTTGCCTGCTCAATTTCCTCATCATCAGCAGTCATGGCTTCTCTTGCCTCCAGACAGGCCAGATGGATTTCCTCTGCGCCCAGACGTTTTGCGGTTCTCGCACAGTCGAAAGCTACGTTTCCACCTCCGAGAACAATGATATGCTTGCCCATTCCGGTCTCCTGACCAAGACTTGCATTACGCAGGAAATCAATATTTAACAGAACACCCGGAAGCTCGCTGCCTTCCATCGGAAGACGGACACCTTTATGTGCACCGATGGTCATTAAGACCGCATCGTACTCACTCAGTAATTCAACCGGTTTGTCTACTTTTGTATTTGTCTCGATGACTACGCCCTGATCCTCGATCACGTTTGCTTCCTGTGCAACGATCTCACGCGGAAGCCGGTAGGACGGGATTCCGTAAGACATCATACCGCCAACGGTCGGAAGTGCTTCTTTTACGGTAACGGCGTGTCCCTGTTTTCTCAGATAATATGCTGCGGTCAGACCTGCCGGTCCTCCACCTACGACGCATACTTTCTTGCCGGTATCGGGAAGCTGTTTTCCTTTTCCCTTCCAGTAACGGCCGGTGTCATGCTCTGCGGCATAACGCTTGATGTCACGGATGGACATTGCCTCACTGACTTCTTTTCGTTTGCACTCCAGCTCACATACATGACTGCAGACATGTCCCAGTGCGTTCGGGAACGGTACTTTCTCACGGATAACCGCTACGGCTGCATCATAATCGCCTTCTTTTACAAAACGGATGTAACGTGGGATATCCGTATGAGCCGGACAGGCGGTACGACACGGCACCAATGCCTCTTCTTTTTTCAGGTTCGTTGTCAGAAGCTGTAATTTATCACGGATGGAACCGGTCGGACAGACTTCTGCACAGGCCGTACAGAAACGACAGTCTTCATCTTTCAGCAATTTGCCATGTAAGGTTCCTACATATGTCTCAAGCTCTTTTTTGTTGTACTGCAATACGCCTACGCCTCTCAGTTTGTTGCAGGCACGTACACAGCGTCCGCACAGTACGCAGCGGTTCATGTCATGAATGAGCAGCGGATTGCCCTCTTCCATCTTGATACCTTTGATACGGGTACGCATACGTGCGTTGTTTGCACCGATATACTGGATCAGTGTCTGAAGCTCGCAGTTACCGTATTTCGGACACGTGGAACAATCTTCCGGATGTCCGGCAAGCAGTAATTCCAGAGCCAGGGTACGCAGTTTGTTGATCCGCTCACTTGTGGTATGTACTACCATTCCGTCCTGTGCACGCAGGGTACAGGATGTGGTCACGCCTTCCTGACCTTCGACTTCTACAATACACATGCGGCAGGAACCATTCTCCGGCAGATCCGGATGATGGCAGAGGTGCGGAATATAAATTCCGGCTTCCAGCGCACATTCCAATACATTTTTATTCTCCGGCACTTCCAGGCGGGTGCCGTCAATCGTAATGACTGCCATGTTTTTTCTCCCTTCTGTTCTTCATTCAACCTTTGTCGCTTTGATGTTCATCTCACATCCGATATATTTTTGACGTGCACGGTACTATTATGGTACACTGTCACTATAATCACTGATAAAATTATAACATGAGGATTTCAAAAAAGCTTCAAACAGCTGTTGAAAATCCTCACACCTTTTTGATTTATTTTCAACAAATGTCGAATGGGCAGACTGCCCTTTCTTTTTAGGGAGATTCTTATGATCACATTAAAAACACTGCTTGACCAGCTGCAGGATATTTGTCGCTGTATGGTTAGAAATGACTATGATACAACACGTTTTATCAGCCGCATCGATATCCTTCGGCAGAATACGGTTCTGTGTCCGGACACCCTGTATCTGTGCCCGGATGACATTCCGGAAAATCTGCTAAAACCAGATGCTTTTTCGACATCAGATCCAGAGCAGTCACCGGTACTTCTGATAGACGCTGTCCTCTGGGAGACCTACGCAAAGACATCTGCTGCAGAGTATTTACCAACAACCGGAGATTTTTTGCATACAGCGAATGAAGCCACCGCTTTGCAGGACAGATTTTCTGTCATCCCGGTAGAAAACATGCCTGCACCGGAAGATACTTTTCTGTTGTTGAACCAGCGGCTGACCTTTGAACTGCGATTGCAGCAGGAAATCAATGATCTGTATCATCTGCTTTACAGCGGTCATGGTCTGGACGATCTGATCCTCCGGGCAGAATCTTTTCTCCACCGTCCCATGTCTGTGCTGGACGCCAGTTACAGCATGATCGCGGTCTCCCCGCTGATGCACCAGCTTCCGTTTGGTATGGAAAAAAGTGAGGAAGGAAGCATATTTTTAAGTTCCCAGGAAGTGGAAAGTCTGCGCCGCCTGCAGATTGAACATCAGATTTACAAAAATAATCAGGCATTTTTTATCCAGACGGAAGACCACCCGGATACGAACTGGATTTTCTGTGGCATCCGCATCCAGCATGTCATGACCGGCTATGTAGCACTCTGTCTGCCGGATAAAGCGGAGGCCAGTGAACATGAGCTGCGACTGATCACCGCTTTTTCCGATATCTGTGCGATTGAAATGCAGAAGCATGAATTCTTCGTGCAGAAAACAGGCTTACAGTATGAAACGTTTCTCACGGAACTACTGGAAGGACGGTTCAACGATGTAAACATCATAGAAACCCGGCTGAAACTGCTGAATCGCCGTTTCGGAAAATTCTTCTGTCTGGCGATTCTCTACTGCCCGGAACCGCACAACAGCGACCTGTTCAACAAACGTCAGATGGCGTCACTGCGGCAGGTTTATCCGAATGCCATGTCCGTGGTATACAAAAATAACATCATCCTGCTGATCAATCAGGATACGCCGGTACAGCTGAGTCCTGAACTGACGGATCCACTGGAGCAGTTTGCGGAGCGCAATCACCTGAAAGTCAGCTTAAGTCAGCCCTTTGCAGATATCCTGAAAATCCGGATTTTCTACCATCAGGCACTCCACACCCTGGAGCTGTCGGACCTGCAGGCACCGGATCAGACACTGTTTTACAGCACCGATGCCCTGCCGGAATATCTGTTTTCCAAATGTAATTACCAGGAGCTGGAAGTTGGGATCCATTATCATATTTTCCAGCTGCAGGATTATGATAAAACATACCATACGGATTTTGTAGAAACGCTGCGGGCCTATCTGGATCATGACCGGAATGCTGCAAAAACGGCAGAATATCTGCATATTCACCGGAGCACTTTCTTCTATCGGGTAAAAAAAATAGAAGAGCTGCTGGAAATTTCCATTTCTGACAGTCATCTTCTATTTCTGTATGAATTATCCTTCAAAATCTGGGATTATTTGTGCCGCTGACGGGTGTTACCACTCCAGCAGTTTGGAAAGCCGCAGTAACGTCAGACGGTTTCTGACGTATGGGCTGCTCTGCAGCGTCAGTTCTACTTTTTCTTTGTCGATTCCAAGGTTAGATATCTCATGTACGCAGCCTGCATCATGCAATTTTGCATACATATCGTCAGCATCCGGGAGGTCATCGATGAGATCTTCGATCTCCGGAAGCTGTTCTTCCAGTTCTTCCAGATCGATATCCTCCAGTGGATTCGGCGTATTCTCTGTCAGAATTCCTTCCAACAGACCTTTTTTACCAAATGTATGTTCCAACAGACTCATTTCAAGTCCTTTGGCTGTTTCCGATTTTACAGTTACATTTTTATGTCGGATGGCATATCCGAGCTTTTTATAATAATCCGTCACGATCAGAAGACCGAGGCCTACCTGCTCACCATGCAGCGCATTGGTTTTCTCATTCAGCACATTCAGATCCCACAGATGGGATACCATATGTTCTGCTCCTGATACCGGGCGCGGACTTTCCACCATCTGCATGCACAAACCTGACAGAAGCAGGGCATACATCAGCTTTTCGATGGCATCTTTGTCTCCAAAACGGATATCTTCCAGTACCCGGCTGACATCGCGCAGTGCCTTTTCCAACAGATCGCATACTTCCTCACAGATGTACTCACCGGTAACGAGATGTGCGATCTTCCAGTCAAGAATGGATATATACTTTCCCAGAAAATCGGATACACCGGAAGCGGTAAGCCGCGACGGTGCTGCACTGAAAATATCGGTATCTGCCAGGATCCAGCGCGGAGACACACCGGCAACGGTCCTCTTCAGCCCATCCCAGGTCAGTGCCGCCACATTGGCTGCATAACCGTCCACACTTGCTGCGGTTGGTATAGAAACAAACGGGATATCGTACTCGGTCGCCGCATAGCGGGTCAGATCATGGATCGTTCCACCGCCGATCGCCACCAGCACATCCACAGAGACACTGCTCAGTCCTCTGTCACAATAATCCAGCTGTTTCATCACTTTGTTTACACCACGGTTGTCTGCCTGAAGTCCTTCCGGATTCAGTTCAATGACCGGATAATCTTTAAATTCTTCCTCTAAAAACGGTTCCGCCGCCGTCCGCGTATTGCTGTCACATATAAATACCGGATTCTGAAACTCTTCCAGAATCTCTTCCAGTTGGCTTACTGCTCCGGACTCGATGACGATCTTCTCCACATCGATGTTATGTTCCATTCCGCAGGCGCACGGCTCTCTTAACTGCCCAAGGTCTACGTCCATCTATCTATCTCCTTCACTTTTCTGCACTGATAGTTTTCCCACAAAACAGTAGTTTGGGTGAACTATGTTTTTTCACAATTATCTCTTATTTTCTCACATCTTGCGTTAGAACACAATATCTATTTTTGATTTTTCAAAAATCCCATCAAATTGCAATCCATGTAATCAATGTCGGCATTTCATGTTTATAATCGTATACTTGCAAAAGGGATATCCTCTTCCGTCAGAAGCCTCATTTCAGTTTCCCGACAGGTAAACAAAAAGATCTGATTTTCCTGTTCCGCCAGCCACCGCAGCGTCTGACGCAGCCGTTCTTCATCATAGTTTGCAAAGGTCTCGTCCAAAAGAAATGGCAGCGGTTCTTCCTTCATCAGCATATGCCCTGCCGCCATCCGATAAGAAAAATAGGCCTGCTGCATCGTTCCCTGACTGTATGCCTCCGGGGTACGCTTCTGCAGCTGCTCTGCCAATACGATACCTTGTCCATCCGTCACCTGCAGCTGCTCATGTACATTTCCCGTAATCTGCGCCAGAATCTCTGACATTTCTTTATCTAATGTATGTTCCAACGTCTTTGACATCCGGGCGGCAAGGCGGGACATGGTTTCCGCTGCCAGTTCCAATGCGTCCCTGTCTGCTCGGGCATTGTGCTCCTCCGGCGTCTCCTGCTGCAATTCAGCCACCTGTTCTGTCAGATTTTCCAGTTCCACTTCTTTCTCCTGTATCTGGCTTTGCAGCTGATCCCCGGAACCTTCCTGCCGGGCCGCCTGAAGCTGGAGTGATTTTTTCTGATCCTTCAGTTGCTGCAGCTGTTCTTCCAGAACGGATTTCTGCTGACAAACACGCTGTAACTGCTGATCCAGGGCAGCTTTCCTTCCCTCCCGCTCCACGGACTGTAAATTCGCCCGGTCATTTGCCCGGCTATCTTGCTCCCTGTGATTCTGCACAGAGTCATTTACGCTTTGTCTGTGTTTCTGTCCAGAGTCAGCCGTTTTCTTCTCTCTGCTTTTACGATAGGCTGACACAAGCCCGGCCAGGATCAGAATGATACAGATAATATTCAAAGCCGGTGCTATCTTCTGAAATCCATCCATGGCAGACCTTAAAACAGGGGCCAGAATCAGACCCGCCACACCGATCAGCAAAAGCGGTGAAAATCCTGCGTTTTTACCGGATTTCTGCTGAAGTGCTTCCGCTTCCTCCTGCTCCCGTCGGAACTGCTCCCGTTTCCATTGTTCCCGTTCAGCCTGCTCCCATTTCAACTGTTCCTGTGCTACCGCGCTCTTCAGCTCCTGTTCCCGCCGACAGACCGTCTGATAAGCTGTCTGTACCGGTTCCATCTGCTGCTGCAGCGCTCTTACCCGCTCCTGCACCGTACCCTGCTGCGTACTCTGCTTTTCCTGCTGCGCTTTCAGTCCTGCGATATCACGTTCCAGCACCTGTTGGTTTACTTCCAGCTGATGGATATGCGACAGCCGTTGCTGTTCCAGTTCTTTCCGGGTCTTCTCCGCATTTTTTCGTTTCTGCTCCAGTTCCTGCAATGCCTTCGACAACTGAAAATCCCCGCTTCCGGTCTGCGCCAGATTGCTGCGCTCATCCTCTAAAAGCACGCCGAGTTCCCGCCCCGGAAGCAGCTGTTCCTGCCCGATACAGCAGGTATTCTCATAGGCCGCCGCACTGACATTACCAAGCAGCATGTCCAGATCTCCGTATTCCACAGAAAGTTCCTCACCGTCCCGGATATTCACCAGCCGCACACGTTTTTCCTTATAATAAAAATTCCGTTCCAGCAGAAACTGCTGCTGCCCGGTCTCAAACATCATGGAACCGTAAAAATAAGCCGGCGTATCCCATGGTTCATACCGGTTATAAGTATCCAGCGTCTTTCTCACCCTTGTTTTTTCCAGGCCAAACAGCATCGCCTTCAGAAACTGCATCAGGGTGCTTTTGCCGGATTCATTGGCTCCGTAAATAACATTGATCTGTGGTGCAAACTGATACTTCTGATTTTCCAGTTTTCCAAACTTTCCTATGTTCGCCTCTCTGATAATCATCCTATGTCTCCTGTCCTTCCCCCATGGCATTCAGCATGGCCTGCACACCATAATACAATGCTTTCCTTCCGGATGCCGCACCCGAATACGTCTCCAGTGTCTCGATATACTGCGCCAGAAGTGTTCCGTCGTATCGCTGTTTCAGCTGGTCAAACGGATAATCCGGCTCGGTCTCATCCACGACACGCACCACCCGGTTCAGCTGCGCCAGTTCCTGCACCGGCAGGACAATATCCGCATCCCGGTATCCACGCAAAACCAGATGGGAAATCTGATAGGGCGCACGTTTTGCCAGCTCCTGCTGCGCCAGTCCCACCATCGCATAAGCGGACATCTCTGGTGTCACCGGAAGTTCCTGCCGGATATATTCACATTTTTTGATCGGATAAAAAGAAACCCGGCAGCCGGCCTCCGTCAATTCCCCCATCCAGAAACCGTGGGGGCCGAAATCATTACAGTCTGTCGGCTCCAGGGAACCAGCCATTACCACCCGGTTCGGGATCAGCTGCGCCGCCTTGTGGATATGTCCAAAAGCTGCATAATCATATCCTGCTGTCAGTTCATTTGCCCGGAACGGATGATGCCGGTCATCGCCGCCGTGTCCCAGCAGAATCTGAAACTCTGAATCCATCTGCCGCTGATGTTTTCCATACACCGCTCTGTCATCTTCCTTATCCCAGAAGCTGCAGCCCCATACCGTCGTATGGATCCGCTCCAGATGCACCGGTGTGAGATCTTTATTTAAAATAAAATGCACATTATCCGGCCACGCAAAGGTGCGGTAATAAGACTTCGGATGCAGATAATCATGGTTTCCCGCGATCAGTACAATCTCTGTGTCCGGTATCGCAGCAAATCCCGCTGCCACTTCTTTTAATTCACGCTTTAATGGCTGTCTGTGAAACAGATCACCGGCGATCAGCAGCAAATCTGCCTGTTGTCTGCGAGCCTCCTCCAGCACCATATGAAAACTGTTCCAGATATCCTTGCCCCGTTTCTCACTCCAGGGCATTCCCGCATCCGGGGTAACTCCCAGATGCACATCTGCAATATGTATGAATCTCATAATTTCCTCCATAATACAATCTTTTTGCTCACCGCCGGAAAAAACGGGACTCTGGCTATTTTTCTCTCGGCCGGCGATCATTAGCGGACGAGAGAAAATCACAGAGTCCCGTTTCATAATTTATGCCGGAACACACACAATTACACGGAAAATGTCTTACTGTTCCACCTGTTTCGCCAGGAACAGTGCCGCAACTTGTGCCAGTTTTCCCTGCAGTTCCCCGGCACTGTCCTTATCTGCGCCGTTGCACAATGCCACCGCGCCGATGGCATCCCCTTCACAGATGATGGTTGCCAGTGCCTGGGTCTGATATTGCATGGCATCGTCAAGGGTCAGTTTCTTGCAATTTTTCTCCTGTGCATCCGCCACCTGACAACCTCTTGCTTCAATAAACTGCTCCATTTCCGGGCTGATCGGTTTTCCATCATAATTCTTTTTGCCGTTTCCCTCCGCTGCGATGATGTGGTCACGGTCCATGACACATACAAGGCTCCCTGCTGCTTCCGCCATGCTTGTGGCATACTGAGCGGCAAATGTACTCAGCTCCCCGATGGGGGAATATTTTTTCAATACAATGGCTCCGTTCTGTTCCGTAAAAATCTCCAGCGGATCTCCCTCCCGGATGCGCAGCGTCCTGCGGATTTCCTTTGGCACTACCACGCGCCCCAGATCATCGATCCTGCGCACGATTCCTGTCGCTTTCATATCGTAAAAACCTCCTGTTTCCTCTTCTCAATTACCAGATTTTTGTTGTACATCTAGTATGTGGAAGCAAAAGGTTGATTATACCATAAATTTTTTCACATAATTCCGCTAAGATATCGCATTTTCTTTCATCCTGTTTATGGCACTATCTTACAGCACTTACCTTACGCCTGCTTATTGTAAAGCGGACATTCGCAATCCGCTTCGCTACTTGCTCATGAACGCAGTTCCGCATGGGTGCGGTGTACATGCCGCCGCACGAAGTAGAAGCAGATCACCTGCATCACGATCGTAAGGATCCAGGATGCCGGATAAGAGATAAACAAGATCGCCAATGACCTGTGCTGTGGGAAAATACCATAAATCCAGACAATACGGGTACCTACCGTTCCGATCACGGACAGAATCATCGGTACTGCTGAATGTCCCATTCCACGCAATGCTCCCGGAAACAGATCCATAAGACCACATAAAAAATAAGTAACTGTGGTATACAAAAGGATTTCCATCGCACACTGGATAACCGCAGGATCCGTAGTATAAATCTGCAGGATTTCCGGGCCAAAAACATACACACCAACGCCCAGTGCCAGCGATACGCTGACGGACAAAATAATGCAGTCACGCAGCACCCTGTCCATCCGTTTCAGTTTTCCCACACCATAATTCTGACTCGTAAAGCTCATACATGCCTGTGTCACAGAGTTTACGGATACATATAAAAATCCAAACAGATTATTTGCGGCTGTATACCCGGCCATGGCTGTGGAGCCAAAAGAGTTCACCGAGGACTGCAGCAATACATTTGACAAGTTGATGACTGTACTCTGGATACCTGCCGGGATACCAACCTGAAAAATCTGCATCATGTATGCTTTTTTGATCTTCAATTTCGAAAAACGCAGCTGATAACTGCTGTCTGATTTGTGCAGACAGCGCAGAACCAGCACACAGGAGATCATTTGGGAAATCACCGTTGCAATACCGACACCTGCAACACCAAGATCAAATTTAATGACCATCACCAGATTCAGCACTGCATTGGTGGAGCCTGAGATCAACAAAAAGATTAACGGCCGTTTCGTATCACCTACTGCGCGCAGGATCGCAGCACCATAATTGTACAGCATAAAAAATGGCATGCCGCAGAAGTAGATCCGCATGTACAGTGTGGATAACCGAATGACATCATCCGGTGTCCCCATCAGTTCCAACGCGCCTCTTGCAAAAAGCACTCCAATAAAAGCCATTGCAATACCACTGATCAGAGCCAGTGTAATGGCAGTATGTACGGTCTCTGACATCTCCTTATCACGGCCGGCAGCATAAAACCTTGCCCCCAGTACATTTGCTCCCAGAGAAATCCCGATAAATAAATTCGTAAACACTGCGATCAGCGCAGTGGTCGAGCCTACTGCTGCCAGTGCCTGGCTCCCACTGAACCGTCCAACAACAATAATGTCAACCGCATTGAACATCAACTGCAGGACGCCGGACAGCATCAGAGGCAGTGCAAAGGAAATCAGTTTGTCCATGATGGAACCATTACACATATCAATCTCATATTTATTCTTCTTCAATTTTTATTCTCTTCTTTCTAAACCCTTATAAACCTTACTACTTTAAACTTTTTCTTTTTAGTATTTCTTTTGAAACTTTCAAGAATGTCCTTGGCATTCTTGTTACTCACCACCCATAGTGGTGAAGTCATCTCACATCTGGCATTATACTTCCAGATCTGACCGGATCGCCCAGCGCATTTTTGTGGAGCGAGCGCGGCCGTTTTGTGCACACTCCTGTGCGGACGGTCGGATAACATCTTTTGCATAATCTGTATAAATGCCGGACTTATATCCATCCTTCAAAGCTTTTTTCACCAGACGATCCTCCCCGGAATGAAAAGTCAGAATCGCCACTCTGCCGCCTGGTTTTAACGCACCCGGAAGTTTCTCCATGAATTCATACAACACTTCAAATTCACGGTTTACATCGATACGAAGTGCCTGGAACACACGCTGACAGGTCTTTTTCACGGTATCTTTCCGCTCCTTCTCCGGCAGAAATTCCAGCGTATTTTCAATCACCTGACGCAGTTTTGTCGTAGTATCGATCCGATTGCCCCGGCGGATTTCTTTCACAATAGCCTCCGCAATTTCCTCGCAATACGGTTCATCCGAATTCTCATCCAGCATTCCGGCCAGTTCTTCAACAGAAATAGTATCAAGACGTTCCGCTGCACTGATACCTTTCTCCTGGTTCAGACGCAGATCCAGTGGTCCATCCACTTTATAAGAGAATCCCCGTTTTGGATTGTCGATCTGCATGGAGGAAACGCCCAGGTCTGCCAGAATAAAATCAAAACCTCCCACTTCCTTTGCGATCTCGTCAATCGTACAGAAATTCTGCAGCTTTACTGTCAGCATATCTTCTCCGAATCCCTGTTCCGCCAGACGCTTTCTCGTCTTGGCAGACTCCTCCGGATCCACATCTGTGGCATACATATGTCCTTCACCCTGTAAGCATTGCAGCATAGCTTTTGTATGACCGCCATAACCTAATGTGGCATCAAATCCCACCTGTCCCGGTTTAATCTCCAGAAAATCCAGAATTTCTTTTACCATAATGGAGATGTGCATACCAGCCGGCGTATTCCCCTTACGGATCACATGTTCAACGGTGTCCTGATATTTTTCCGGCTGAAGTTCTTTATATTTTTCCTCGAATTTTTTCGGATATTTTCCTTTGTAACGCACACGCCGTTTGTGCGGTGTCTGTGCCCCATTTTCCGTATGTTCCATAGAAAACCTCCTCTTTCACTATTTTTTCTCCAGTATCTGCTAAGCAAGAATACCGGGGCATTCTTGAATTTGTGCCAATCATTTTTATTATACCCAAGACAAATCAGCAAATCAAGGGCAGCCTGTGCACTAAAAATGGCAGTAAAAGGATTTCACTTCCTTTCACAGCCATTTTTTATTTTTCTACATTTTAAGCGGAGTGTAGACTTGCAGAAGTTTTACTGTGCAAAAGTCTCCAGGATCACATCCGTTGCTGACGCACCGCCTAGTCTGATCACAGATTTTTCCGCTTTTTCTGCAATGTATGCTTCTACATCCTGCGCATTGGAATAATCCTTACTGTTTCCGATCATCTGATTCATCAGCTTCGTCTGCAGATTTGAATACCAGTAACTGTAATACTTGCTAATATCATATTCAGTCAGCCCGTAGCTGTCTGTGGTATCTGCGCTGTCTGACTGCGCATCATTTTTTTCTTCCATCTGCGCTTTCAGATCTTCAAAGGTATAATCCTCTGTCACCTTCCATTCAACCGCCAGATGCTTGATGGCATAATTTTCCGTCAGATCCTGTGAGATGATCGTCTCCAGCTGCTCTGCCGGCACCTTTCCGTCGATCTCCTGTTCCCAGAAATCCGGCTGGTTCACCTGTTCTGTGGTATAGCGCATCAGAATGTCATTTTTATGGTTTTCTGCCAGCAGGACATACTCTTCCACAGAAACTGCGTCGCCATCTATATAGCAGACAACATCGGTATCTGCCTGTGTATTCTCCGCCCCGGCTGAGACTTCCACCGAAACGTTTGTCTGATCATTCTGATCTGTGTTCTGTGTTCCACATCCTCCGACAAAAGCCATTGCGGCAATGAGAATCCCCATTGCCGCAAAGCCTGCCGGAATCATTTTCTTTCTTCCGAACATATAAAACTCCTGTTTGTTACTGCCAGATTTTTTATTATGCGGTAATTACTTTTCCACCTTCTACACGGTAAGTTACCCCGTAATAAGCAGCATACCCGTTGTAATTGAAGTTGATCTTGCCGCCTTCTACATACCACCAGCCGTACTCGTTGAGTGCGAGTCCTGTGTAGTTGAAGTTGATTTTGCCACCTTCTACTCTCCACCAGCCATACTCATTTGCTGCGAGTCCTGTGTAGTTGAAGTTGATCTTGCCACCTTCTACATACCACCAGCCGTACTCGTTTGCTACAAGTCCTGTGTAGTTGAAGTTGATCTTGCCACCTTCTACATACCACCAGCCGTACTCGTTTGCTACAAGTCCTGTGTAGTTGAAGTTGACCTGACCATTCTCTACATACCACCAGCCATACTCATTCTGTGCAAGTCCGGTTGCGTTGAAGTTGATCGCACCGTTCTCTACATACCACCAGCCGTATGCATTCTGTACCAGTCCTGTGTAATTAAAGTTAATCTGGCTGTTTTCTACATACCACCAGCCATAAGTACTGTCATTTACAAGACCTGTTACATTGAAGTTGATCTGACCGGCTTCTACATACCACCAGCCATATTCATTTGCTGCAAGTCCGGTATAAGCAGTATCTACTTTACCGTCTTTGTAGTAGAACCAGTTGCCGTCTTTGTCCATACCGAGACCATCTGCCGGTTTTGCATCTTCATCTGCTTTCTTAACAGTTTCGTTTGCTCCGATATCCGGTGTACCGTCTGTCAGTGCATTTCCATAGTAGTCAACAGATGGGATTTCTGCTTTGTTTGCTGCCAGCTCGCCGCCAAGTGTATCGTCGGTGTAGGACGGAGCTTCCGGAATTGCCATACCTGCATCTGCTGCCGGTGATGTCTTTGCAATGCGGAATCCTTCTGCGGTTCCCAGCGTTGTCTTGCCATCTGCCCAGCTTCCTGCTGTGTAATCTGTCACATCTGCAAACTGCGGATCTGCATAAACTGCATGTGCATCGTTTGCCAGAGCCTCGTATACTGCCTCAGCACTTCCGTCACTGCTGTATACCAGGTTGTTGGAGTAAGTGATACCCTCTTTTGTGCTCATGCTGTCTGCTTTTGCCGGTCCGTAGAAGATGTTGTTAAATACAGATACTTCTTTGATATTCGGACCTTCCCAGTAAGAATCCGGTGTCAGTGACATTGTATAGCCACCGTTATTCTCCCAGTAAATGGTATTGTTGTAAATCTGAACACCGAGAGAACCATATTTACCGGTACCCATACGGATCACCGGTGCACCGTCGTATTTACCATCATTTACACTGACATTGTAGCGAGCAATGTTATTTACGGTTGCCCCCGGTCCCGGGCAGAGCATCAGGAATCCACCCAGGTTGTCATGGCTGTAATTGTACTCGTATACACAGTTCTGTACACCATAGTCAAAATCAAATGCCATGCTGTCGTTTCCAACTGCAGAACCAACGGAATGTCTGGATGTGTTGGAAGCTTCGTTATAACGGAATGTTACGTTGTTGCTGTCCCATGACCAGATTGCTGCATGGTTCTGGTTTGCACTGTAATTCCAGCTGCTGTCTGCAGAGTTGTCAACCAGGTTGTACTCTACCATTGCATCTGTGGTGTTGATCGGTACAATACCGTCACCTGCTACGTCATGTACATAGTTGTTGCTGATCGTCACATTGCTGCTGCCGATCCATTTGCTGTTTCCTGCATTCTGATATCCGGTATCACTGCTTGTTCCACCTACCAGTTTGCGGCTTGCCCATACGCTCTCCATGTAGATTGCTTCGTGGCATACATTGTATACTTCATTTCCTTCAATGGCAAGTCCTGTGTAGTAAGACTCTACGGTACCGGTATGATTTCTGCCGTTTCCTGTCACAAGAACGATCAGTCCGCCTGCTCCTTTGTCTGCGCCACCGGCCATCTTACCATTGACATCATGGATCTTATTGTTGCGGATGGTTACGTTTGTCAGTTCGCCGCCGTCACGGTTCTCTACTACGAGACCGGATAACAGTTTGCTGCTCTGTTTGTAGCTTCCGATTTCTCCTGCGGAGAGATCCCAGTTTGTGATCTCAAGGTTTTCGATCACGATATTCTGGCTGTTTCTGATATGAACAGCTGCCAGATCTTCCTTGGTAGAAGCGGACCAGTTTGCTCCGTTTCCGTTGATGACAGGTTTTGCACCCTCACCGTAGCTTCCGATCACGATCGGAGCGTCTGCGCTGCCGATGGCATTGTCGATGAACAGCTGCTCACCATTCCATACACAGCCTGCTTTCAGTAAGATGCTGCCGCCTGCTTTCAGCTGACGGATGGAGGACGCTTTTGTCAGTGTCTTCCATGCTGTCTCCGGTGTGGTACCATCGTTTGCATCATCACCGTTTACAGCGTCTACGTAGTATGTTACATCACCCGTTGGCTCATGAATGGAGATCAGTTCGCCTTCAGCTGCGTTTACTTTTGCGATCATCTCGCGGATATCGCGCTGTTTTGTTTCACTTGTTGCATTTGCTTTGAAGTCTTTTGCTTCTTTTACAACTGCCTGGAATGCACTCCAGGAGTCTGCTGTCCAGTCAGCCTCATTCAGCTGGTCTTTCTCAGCGATAACTGCATCGAAATCTGTCCAGTCAAGTTCACTGCTCTGTGCATCATTTGAAATGATACCGATCCAGCTTAATACCGGATCACTTCCGGATGCTTTGCTGATAGTTACAAGGATATGATCAGAACCTTCCGGAACGGTTACATCCACACTGCTTCTGTCCTCTGTCTTACCGGAGGAAAGGCTTGCGCTGCCTGTGCCGAGCTCTGTCTTTTTGCCATCAGCATCTACAGAAGAAACTGTGATCTTGATATTTCTGGAGCTGCTCCACCACTCATGGAATCCGGTTGCTACTGTATAAGTACCCGGTGTCAGTTCAAAACCGTACTCGATCTTACCGCCGCTGGTTGCCCACCAGCCGGTATCGAAGAAGTCGCCGGATCCTTTGGATCCCATATCCTGGGAACTGCTTCCGCCGGATGCACCCGGTGTACTTGTGTAACCCCAGGTTACGCCATTGTCATCACCGTATGCCTGATCGGATACCATGTTCTTCAGGTCAGTTGCTGTTGCTGCAAATTTTTCATAAATAGAAGATGTATTATCTCCGTTTGTGTAACAGTCTGCGAAGTATACCAGCGATTTCGGACAGCAGAATACCTGAATGGTAAATTCTCTGTTCAGATCTTTCAGTGTACCTGTTACTGTTACATAGCCAAGTGCCGTCTCACCTGCGGACTCGTCTACGGTCCAGGTTACTGTTGCATCTTTTACTACTTTTGTACCGATTGTTACATCAATGGTTTTCGGTAATGCTGCTTTGAGTGCAGTCATATTTTCAACGGTCTCCGGAAGCGCTGTATTGATAGAGATTGCACCTTTATCTTCCAGTTCATCCAGCGTCCAGTCTTTGTAATTCTTGATTGCGATGGTATTGTTGGCACCAAATTCAATCGGAAGCCATACATATCTGGAATCGCTCAGATCTTTTCCGTTATCCGGATTGTACCAACGGTCACCCATGTAGATGAATTTGCCGTTCTCGGCATCTACCGGAATCACGCATGTACTCTGTGTCTCAAAGGTATTGTTGGAGGTATCTCCGACACACGGATTACCCATGTTGGTCCAAGGTCCCAGCGGGCTGTCTGCGACTGCATAACGTGCCTGGTTCGGAGCCCATCCGGTACAGCCGGATGTGATCAGGTAATATTTACCCTGATATTTGAACATTGCCGGAGCCTCTCTGGAATCGGTACTGCTGATGCAGAAGTCTTCTCCCAGAACCATCTCATCTGCGTCTTTTGCAAGACCTGTGTAAGTGTCATTCAGTTTTGCGATGTACATTACCGCATTACCCTCGGAAGAGTACATTACATATGCTGTTCCGTCATCATCCTGGAACAGGTTCATGTCTCGTACATGTCCGCCCACGGAATCAAATCCATGATTGCCGTAATCACTCGCCAGCATATAGCTGCCTACCAGTTTGTACGGTCCGTTGATGTTGTCTGCAATTGCGATACCTGCTTTTGCTTTTGCGTAGTTGGAACCGCTGTCATCAGAATACGGACTTGTTCCGTCTGCATGGAACCAGATCACATATTTGTCTGTTTTTTCATTATAAAGCATCTTCGGGCGTTCCATAACGCATCCCTCTGCCCAGAGATCTACATAAATGTCTTTCTTCTCATCATCGCTGAGATCACCGTACAGATTCTTGAAGTAATTGTCTGTCTCGAACTGGTCATAATTGTCCATTGTTCTTAAAACAACGCCTTCGTCTTTCCAGTTGTACAGATCTTTGGAGGAGTACATATGTACACCCGGCATCGGTCTGTAACCGTTGGTTCTGTCTTCACCGATCCAGTAGTAAGTATCACCGATCTTCTGGATCTGTCCGCCATGAGCCTGAACCTTTGCACCGTTGTTATCGTAGATTCTTGCTGCATTGGTACCTGTGATGGAATCATAGGTCTCAAAATGAGCTTCTACCAGACTGCTGTATGCTTTCTCAATGGCTTTCTTTGCTGCTGCAATTGCATCTGTATCCGCAGAATTTTCATCAATGAGTTTCTGTGCATCTGCAATTGCCTGATCAAATGCTGCTTTTGTTGTAGTGGTATAATCTTTACCCGCTACTTTTTCAAGATATTTCTGAACGGTTACTTTCAGAACTGCCAGTGCATCTGCCTCGCTGCCCGGAATCGCTTTTACAATGATGTAGTTTACGATCGGGTCGTCACCGGCTTTGGAACGACTGGTTGCCTGAACAAATACATTCAGTTCACCGTCTGTTACGGTCACCTTATAAGTGCCTTCAAAATCTTTGGCTGTCAGTCCGGATTCTACTTTTTCACCTTCCAGAAGGATGTCTTCTTTCTTGGTTCCCCACTGATGCCATGGATTGTCGATACCTACGGTTACTTCATAATTGCCTTCCGGCAGCTCGAAACGATAATCAATACCGGATTTTCCTGCTTCGTAAGTGATTTTATCTGACTGATAACGGTAAGAGCCTTTTAATGTAGTGTCACCGCCTCTTGCTGTTGCAGTATAAGCAGCATCCTCCACATACCCCCAGCTATATCCTGTGTCAGAATCTTCTGCATAAGCCTGATCCAGACTGCCCTGGTATAATCCCATGTTGGAATCAGCCGGAACAGAGGTCACATCAGAGGTACCTGCGTTTGCCAGATACAGCACATAATTGTTTGCTGCGATCTCAGCATCGCTGAATTTCTTTCCGCCGGACTTGCCGCATACGGTAATCCAGTTTACGATTGCCTCGTTTCCTGTTACTTTCTTAACAGTGATGGTTACTTCTTTTTCTTCATCCAGAGTAATCTCACCGGATGCAACACCTTTTGCACCTGTCAGATTCAGATCTGCGAGTTTCTGTTCTTCACCATCTACAGTGTAGTATACCGCACTCTGTCTGGTTGCATTCCACTGTGCCCACAGTTCGTTGGAACCTACCATGATGGTATGTGTACCTGCCGGAAGTGTCACAGTGTACTGTACACTTGCCTGATACCATGCAGCTGCATAGGAATCAGATGTATTTTCACTGTTATAAGCATTATAGCTTCCCAGGTAACCCCAGGTATTGTCGTCTGTCTTCTTCTGATCTGCAACCGTATTTACCATGGATTTGATACCTGCTGCCTGCAGATTCTTGAATGTCTGTGAATCGTTATTGTTACAATCGATCATATACTCGATGTATTTCGGCACTACCTGAACAGTTGCGTTTGCCTGTACATCGCTGTATCCCTCTACGGTACCAGTCAGATTCAGGTAAGTATATGGAGTTACGCCAAAGTCAACACCCTCAGTGTTCCATGTAACGTTTGCTTCTTTGGCTACTTCTCCGCCTTTCTCTGTCAGTGTCAGAGTCTTAGGAAGAGATAATGTTCCATCCGGATAAGCGAGACCGGATACCGGCTCTACCGTATAGTCAGATGCCGGCTTGTATACTTTCAGTTCGGAAAGGTTGCAGGATCCGTTTGCATCTACTGCGTATTTGATATAGCGGTAGGAAACCGGTTCTGCGCCTTCTTTGTAAGTATTGAACTCGCTGTAATATACCATGGTGTCTTTGTTTGCAGCCGGTGTGGACTCAATGGTATATAACTCTGTCCAGTTTTTACCGTCTGCGGATCCATAGATTACAGCTTCCTCGCAGCGGCTCTCATAGCCTGCACGCGGTGCGTAGCTTACAGCTGCGATCGGCATCTCTGTCTTGAGATCCAACGTAACATATCCGTTTGCAACACCATCAAAGAATGTGGAAAAATTATTGTCAACAACGTTTGTTCCCACATTTGTGGTTCCGTTGTTCCATGCTGCACTGGATGTAACCTGATCTTTGTTTACGATAATCTGCTCAACATCGATTGGCTGTACTTCCGGCACTTTTTTGATTCCATCCACACCTTCAATTGTGTATGTTGTGATAGAATTTGCTTTCATAGTGGCAGTAAAATACATGTTCTGTGCATCAACTGCAATGTTGTCGGAATCTGTTACATCTGCCCAGTGTTCACCGTCTGCCAGTGTTCCGCTGGTACGGATGGCTGTAATCTTGCTGCCCATAGTCTCGAACCTGGACAGATCAAATTTCCATGTCTTGTCAGAATCAGATGTATTGGATGCAACAACGACTACTTTCTTACCTGCCTTATCATATGCAGCAAGTGTCGTACCTGTCTTGTTGGTGCCGATAATGGTATATCCCGGACGGATATATCTGGAAAGCTGTCCGTATGCATAATATTTCATACTTACAGCGATGGTTTCATCATCATGATTTGCTGCTGCAAGTCCCCAATATCCGTTGGATGTCGTGGATTTCCATGATTTCTCCAGGGCTTCCATAGAAAGGAAATCATTCGCACTTCCTTTGTTTACCCAGGACTGACCATATTCACTGCTGTCTGCATGCATATCGATGGCATTCCACAGAATCCATGCGGAGCATTTCAGACCGTTTACTTCTGTCATCATTGCACCGGCCAGACCAAGTGCTGCGCTCATCTCGCCAGCCTTTGTACCTGCGGTATAAGATCCGTCAACCTCGGACATCCACAGGTTTTTACCCTCAGACTGTGCCAGTGCACTCAGATCTGATAAGGAACTTCTTGTGTATGTATGGGTATCGATTCTTCCCAGAACGGCTTTTGCTTCATCGCTGAGCTTGTTGTAGGAATCGATCTGTCCACCCTGTCCGCCATTATATCCGCTGTTTGTCTCGTCTGTACCGGAAATAATGATGTTGATGCCTTTGTTCTTTAACTCCTCATTCAGTGCAACCAGGATCTTGGACTGAGATTCGCCCTGGCTGAAGTGACAACCTTCCTGTTTGTTGCTGTTTGCACCCCAGTAATTGGTTGCCGGCTCATTCATCGGATCGGTACTCTGGAATGTGATCACACCTTCCTTGTCCCAGTGCTCGATAACGTCTGCCATATAAGCTGCAAATGCATGGTAGGAATCCGCACGTAAATTGTCTGTGTTAGAATTTGTATTTCCTGATGAACAGCCGCTGACTGTCATAAAGTATGGCGGCGAATTGGAAAATGCTTCCGCAAGGAAATCCTCTCCACTGGCTTTTGCAGCTGCTTTCAGAACGTTCATCTGATTCTTGTCTGCATCCCAGTCATAGTTCCATGCATAGCCGCATTCTGCATCTGCACGGTCAAAGTTTTCTGTATACCATGTAAGGTCATGTTTGCTCTCATCAATCTTTGTTACGTCTACTGCGTATCCCGGAACTCCGCTGTCTGAGCGGATAATATGTGCAGCATGTTTAAATGGATCTGTCTCCGGAAGAACACCTTCCTCACCGGATTTGATCACTGCCATTTTTACAAAATCAAGTGTCCAGTCTGCCTGACCTGCAATATTGATGGTGTTTTCCCCTGCATTTAATGCAACATCAGAAAGTGTTACACAGAACAGCATGCAGTGGCTGGAATTGTTGTTACCCTCAGCAATAATGCTGTTGTTGATGGTATCTGCGTCTGCCACATAATCAGCCTGGCTGTCTGTCCCTGCATTCACGCGGATTGCCACGTCACGGGTATTCGTACCTTCCAAAGTAAGAAGCAGTTTTACGGTATAGTTTCCTGCTTCGTTTGCATTTACCTTATACTGCAGATTATCTCCGCTGCCGGGAGTATCACCCAATTTATTGATCCATCCAAGTTTGGAGAATTCACCAACTGCGGTGCCTTTTGTAATACCAAAATCTGCGTCGGATGCAGAATAGGTCATACCTGCCATTTTACTGTAAGTCTCAACCTTTCCGCTGGTTCCTGCATAGGTATAAGTGCCTTCTGTCAGATCATAAAAGCTTGCTTTTTCATTGACTTTTACTTCTTCGGAAGTTGTGTCTCCGATATCGTCACCACCACCTACATTGTAGCGTCCAATATTCATGTTTAATCCGTCTTCGCTGAAGAAAAGCTTTGCTGCTTCATTCGTCAGTTTTTCACTGTAACCAATGCGGTTTGCCCACCAGCAAAGCGATGTACCCCAGCCCTGAAACTCGCCAAGTCCGTCACTATTTGTGTCATTAAATGTCGATGCCTCAGAAGGCTTCAGTCTTACTGTGGAATCCACTGCAACGGTCTGTGCTTCTTCTGCATGTACATCCAATGCGCTGATCGGAACACTAGTCACAACCATTGCGGCTGCTGCAATAAGACTAATGAATTTCTTCATTTTCCTCATGATTCTCTCCTCCTCTTTTCCTCATGCTGTGATGCAGATGTCTTCCGGGATATTCAGACAAACATCACGTTATGGTGTTAGTATAAAATAAAAAACAGCTAAGATATATCAAATAACTTAGCTGTTTTTTATTTTTCTTAGATTATTTTTGTAAAATTCTGTCTATTTCTGATGTCAAATCATAACTTTTCCATTTACGACCGGACACATAACACCGAGAATCTTCACCAGTCCTGTGTAACCAAAATCAATCTTTCCTCCGGTCACATACCACCAGCCGTACTCATTGCGTGCCACACCGTTGTAGGTAAAATCTACTTTACCGTTCGTCACTTTCCACCAGCCATATTCGTTGGCCTGAAGTCCGTTGTAGTTAAAGTCGATCTTTCCGTTGATGACCATCCACCAGCCATACTCATTGGCTTCCAATCCGGTGTAGGTGAAGTCTACCTGTCCGCCGGTTACTTTCCACCAGCCATACTCGTTGGCTTCCAGTCCATTGCAGTTAAAGTCAACCACACCGCCGACGATCTTCCACCAACCATATGCATTCTGTGCAAGTCCGGTGTAGGAGAAATCTACTTTACCATGATTGATATAGAACCAGCCGTATGCATTCTGTGCCACAGTTGTAACACCCTCTGCTACCTTGCCATCCAGATAATAATACCAGCTGCCATCTGCTTCCGGGCTGTTTGCAAGACCGTCTGCATGGGCCGGTTCCGGTGCCGGATCCGGATCTGGGGTTGGAGTCGGATCTGGGTCTGGGGTTGGATCCGGGTCTGGAGTCGGATCTGGGTCTGGGGTTGGATCCGGCGCCTTTGTCACATCGGAAATACTGATCCAGCTCAGGATCGGATCGTCACCGGCTGCTTTTTTCACAGTCAGGGTCACAACTGCTTCCTCTGGCAGCTCAATAGTTCCCTCTGCATAAGTCTCGCTGGATTTTACTGCGTCAAAATCACACAATTTGGACTCCGCGCCGCCATTTACGGAATAGTATACATCCATCTCACGGCCCATGCTCCACCAGCCGGTGCATCCCAGCATGATCTGATGCTCACCTGCCGGAAGTGTTACCTGATATGTGATGTTCTTGCTGCCACGGGCCCACCAGCCACCTGCATACGGATTGGTCGAGCTAACCTCGCTGTAACCCTTCATATCTCCGGAGTCACCCACAACACTTGTGTAACCCCAGCTGTTCTCCTCTGTCTTTGCCTGATCTGCTGCCTCTGTATTCAGCAGTTTATCGCTGACCGCTTTTACATTTTCCCATGTCTGGGAACCGATGTTGTTGCTGTCGATCATGTATTCCACATTTTCCGGGATCAGCTGTACCTGTGCAGTTGCCGCTACGATGCTTCCCTCCACGGAACCGGTTACAGTTACATAGCTGTATGGATTACCGGCAAAGGAAACACCTTCCAGGTTCCATGTAACTGCTTTTTCTGCACCATTTACGGTCACAGTTTCCGGAAGCTGCGGCTCCTGTCCCATGATGGTGGTCGTTGTCACGGTCTCCGGGGAACTGTAAGCTGCCATGATCTTCTGATATTCTTCAGAGGTCACACGGATCGGTGTACCATGTCTTGCGCGGCTCGGCATCTTGTATGTACCACTCTCCGGTTTTGTGAATACACCGCTCTCCAAATCGGTTGTTACCAGCGGGTAATATCCGCCGCCGCCAAAATCATCCACCAGCAGACACCATTTGTCTATTCCGTCGGTGTCATCCTGATTCAGCTTGAAAATGGTCGGCCCCTCTACATACTGATTGCTGTTCAGGGAATCGGAAGCAATCTGTGTAAAGTTGCCAAGTACGCTGTCACTCTTCTCCAGGAAGATGGTCTTTGTCTTTGCGCCAAGGCTGTTTGTGCTGTCGCCTTCATTTTTTGTAAAACGATAATACGTTCCATTATGTTCGATCATCGTCGTATCAATACTGGACTGATCTTTTTCAATGTACAGTTTCGGTTCTGTAAATGTATAGAAATCTCTGGTTTTTACATAGTACAGACGCTGTTTCGTATCTACACTCGGTGTTCTGGATGCCCAGTATATCACATATTCGCCGGTCTTCTCATCATAGGTTGCTTCCGGCGCCCAGGTGCAGCCTGCACCGATGGCTGCGGATACTTCCACCATACGTTCATCGGACCAGTTTACAAGATCTGTAGATTCCCAGATCATCAGGCTCTGACTTCCGTTGTTCTGCGCTGCATCCCATCCGTTTCCACCGTTGATCTTCAGGTCTGTCGCGATCAGATAGAATTTGTCGCCTTCCGGAGAACGAATGATAAACGGATCACGCACACCTTTTTCACCTAATGTAGATGTAAGAATCGGATGGTTGTTGTTCAGATCATCCCAGTTCATACCATCCTGGCTGGATGCAAAATAGATCTGCTCGCCGTCAGAATAACCTTCTCCTGCAAAATATGCAAAGAAGTAATCGGTGTACTCAGCATCTTCGATCTGTTTCGGTGCTGCTTTTACGGTAAACGTAAAATCTTTGGTCGTGCTGAGTCCTTTCCATGTGATCGTAGCGGTCAGTGTAACATCGGTATCTTTCTCCGGTCTGGTCACAGCCCCCGCCGGCATTGCATCATAGCCTTCTACCTCATGCGAAGCGACATCCACGATATCACTCTGTTCTGTGGACCAGGTCACTTCTGCTGCCCCGATGGTCTCCGGCAATGTAATATTGCCATATACCTCAGAACCACGCTCGGTGGAGTATGGTAACGTCAGCTGATCTGCCAGTTCTTTCAGCATCGCATTCTGATCCAATACGGTTACTTTATACGTTTTTTCTCCAACTATTTTCTCTCCGTCTTTCATGGTAGCTGTCAGTGTCACTTCCTTATTACCGTCGGTAGGGATCGTAACTGTTCCATCTTCTTTCACAATATTGACATTGTCGGAAGTCCATGTGATGGAAAGTCCGTCGGAAGAAGTCCGGAGCAGATTCAGATTACCAATAATATGATCCATATCTCCCAGTGCAGTCTCAAGTTCAGAAGCTGCTGCTGTCACGCGGTCGTTGTCATACAGGCGGGTTCCGGCAACAATTTTCAGATTGTCCAGCTGCATGCTGGAATATTCTCCGCCACCCCAGGCTGCTTTTCCGATCCAGAAAATGCCGTTATCACCCAGGATATCTGTCAGACTGTAACTGCTTGCCACTTTGCTGACACGCACACCGTTGAGGTAAGCAACCGTCGCATCTTTTGTGTATACAATGTCCACATGCTGCCATTGGGAAGCTGCCATTTTGATGGTCGGATTTGCAGGTCTGGATCCCGTGTTGTTATAACGCTCAATCTCTGTGGTTCCGTTTTTTACCAGAACACCGAGATAACGCTCTTTATTTCCATTATCATTCCAATTCAGGGAATTACCATTCTCCGCTGCATAAAATACCCAGTGTGAATTACTCATCTCCGGCAGAATATCATAGGAAATCGTTACTTCATCATGGCCCTTTAACAGACTGCTGCCGTCTGCTGCACGCACCTGCAGCCAGTCCTTGTCGGATGCCACGAATTTTGCAGCTTTTCCTCCATCATGATCTACCAGTTCAATGCTGCCGCCCCCCACGGTTGCAATGGCATTACCGCCGCTGAAGCTGCCATCATCCCCAGCCTCATTAAAGTCGAAATCCGCCAGAACCACTTCATCGGAAGTTTCTTTCGCATCCTGCAAGGCAATCGCTGTCTGAGTACCGGTGCCGGCAAAAGCCGTAGTCATCGGGGTAACTGCCATGGACACTGCCAATACGCCGGCCAAAAGTGCTTTTCGGTTACACCATTGTCTGTACTTCTGATTTTTCATAAATCCCTTTTCCTCCTTTTATCAAACGCTTTTCACATTTTCCTGCCAAAAATCAATATTCGCTTATCTTTCACATATTAATAACTATAAACGAAAAAACAGCTAAGATATATCAAATTTCTTAGCTGTTTTGCATAATTCTTAGTTTTATTTTACTGAATCTTCCATTTCTTCCGATTGGCAAACTGCCTCTTATAATGCCCCGGTGTCTCCCCTGTGATCTCCTGAAACACCTTACAGAAATGGCTCTGAGAGCTGAAGCCCAGATAGAAACTGATTTCCTGAATACTGTAATCCGAATACTGTAACAGATTCCGGCTTCGGCGGATTTTTTCCTGCAAAATATAGCGTTTGATGGTAATATGTTCCTGCTCCTTGAAAAGATGGGACAGATAATCCGGATTAACCTTCAGATATTTCGCAATATCTGTAATCTGGATACTGTCATGGAAATGCTGAAATATATAATCCTTCACGGCAGCAATCAACGGATTCTTATAACCGCCCTCATTCGCCTGCAATTCTTCCGCCACGACATCTGCGTACATCCGCTGTGCCACCCGCTTGAATGCTTCCACTTCGGTAACATTGTCAATTTCTTCAATCTGCTGGATCATACTGTCCGCCATAGTAAAAGATTTTTCCACGCTGACTCCCGCCTCCACTGCGGTCCGCGATGCCAGTGTGATATTTCCGATTGCCACATTTTTGTGATGGCGCAGAGGATTCTTTGCAAGCTGTCCGATCTTTCCCTCATAGGTCTCAGAAATACTCCTATTCAATGCCGCCACATCGCCATGTCGGATTGCATCCTGCTCTCTGCGCTCCTGTTCATAAGGATTATGAATCCCTGCCTGCTCCTGATGTGCAAACAAATCCCTGCTCAACTGTTCATGAATCTTCTGAACGCTTGGAAATTCTTCCTTATTGTATTCGAGAAACTCTGCCAGGGACAGTTCTTTTCCCGTCAGGTATCCATAATACAGGATCATACCGGCTACAAGTGTATTCAGTTCACAGATCTGAAGATGCAGCCCTATATCTTCCAACTTGCCGAATTTCCTGCCTGCGTGCTGAAACCGCGCTGCATTCGCCGGTGCCAGAAGGATCGGTCCGAACAGGATCCAGCTATCCTCCTGTGCCGGATCCCGTATTTCACCGGCAAGAATATCCGGCTCCAGGGCATAAATTCCAGGATACTTCCTTTGTTTCAGTTCAAATATATTCTTCAGAAACGATGTCTCCGCCTCCGAAAGTATCTTACTACCTGCTGATTCTCCAAAGCTTTGACACTGTGCGCCAGCCCCGTCATATCTGCACACAGAAATATGCATCAGATTTACCAGCATTGTTCCCAAAAATATCTCCTGCATCGAATGACTGCCCGCTCTTATTTCTTATCCAGCGAATACTGCACGAGACGCTCCAGCAGATCTACCGTTCCATCGATACCGTAGCATGCGCTGTTAATGCAGATATCAAAATCTGCCGGATTACCCCATTTCTTACCGGTATAATAATCATAAGATGTCTTTCTGCGCTTATCTGTCTTACGGATAAACTCTTCTGCTTCCCGACGATCCTGATTGTTGAGCAGCATTTTTCTGCGGACACGGTTCTCATATGGTGCACCGATAAATACACTGAGACGCGGAATACCGCCCGTCATCAGCACATGACCGCAGCTTCTTCCGACAATGACGCTGTCACCTGCTTTTGCAATCTCTTTGATCACATGGCTCTGTTTGATAAAATGCAAATCTTTTCCACCGATTCCCGGCATCTTTTCATCCAGTTCATCAATCATCAGATCCAGAACCGAATCATCATAAAAAGAGAATCCAAGCCGTCCTGCCAGACGGGAACCAATCTCATGACCACCGGCGCCGGTCTCACGGGCAATGCAGATTACAACATGATCTTTTTCGGTCTTATACATCAGCCCATGACGATCCTTTGTAAAATCTTTTGAAATCTGATCCCGGAATCCATCATCTTCCATCACAGCCATCATATCGTTGCACAGATGCTCATAACGGATAAAAAGTTCCTCATATCTGCCACCGTTTTCCTCAATGATCTTAATCATATTTCCGATCAGAATCAACTCATCTTTCAGCTTTTCTGTATCCTCACGCTCGAAATCCTTCAAAATCTGCTTTACAGAAATATGCTTTGGTCCAGGAAACACTTTTCCCAGTTCACTTCCGGATGCTTCATATACTTCTGTATCCAATGTGTAAAAACGTTCTGCCAATTCCTGATAGTTTACCTTGCTTCCCTCTGGTTTCATAAATCAATTCTCCTTTCGCTGCAACTTCATAACTGTCTGTCCATCTGAATTTTTCAGTATCAGTGAATCCTGATTCTCATCTGCCTCATAAGTATATACCGATGAGCTGCTGCCTCCGATCAGCTCAAAATTATCTTTATCTGCTGCATATTTCATATGTGCCCCAAACACAAACGAGCCATCCTCATGCAGTTCAATATAAGATCCGCCATCTGCTGTATAGGAAGCTTCCAGTGCTGTATCTGTAAAGATTGTGTCTGATCCGCTCTCGAACTTCATCTGTGTCCCGCCGGCAAAATCTGGTTCCTCGCCTTCTGTGAGTTTGCACCGCGTATAAGTGCCGTCTTCATTTTGCTGAATCGCATAGGAATCATAAGCCAGCTGCGTCTGGGCATCATCCTCCCCTTCCTGACCATAGTAGATCAGGTTCAGTACCCGGTAACCTGCTTCACTGGTGCTCAGCTGATAAATCCCGGTATAACCGTAATCACAATTACCGTCTTTATCCAGTGTCATCTGTATCTTCAGAGTATCCCCTGCTGTATAGACTCCGTCAAATTTCACTTTTGATTTTACAGAATCCAGCTTTGTCTCGGCAGCTGCACTGCCTCCATCTGTGGTTCCCGCATTCTTTGTTCCGCATCCTGCCAGAGCGACCATAACAAGCAACAGTACTCCCAGTAGTTTTCCGGTGTGTTTCTTCATAATAAATGTTCCTCCAATAACTGTCTCTCCAGAGATTTTCCCATACTCTGAGTATTTCTATTTTACCACTTTACGACACTTCTCACAAGTGTTACAGTAAGTTTGTAACACTATGGAAGGAGTACCTTATTATGAGCAAAAAACAACCACGCAACACCAAGGGTAAAATTATTTCCGCTGCCTGGAAACTCTTTTATGAACAGGGATACGATGACACCACCATCGATGAGATCATTGCGGAATCCGCTACCTCAAAAGGCTCCTTTTATCATTATTTTGAAGGAAAAGATGCTCTGCTCGGATCTCTTTCCTTTCTGTTTGACGAAAAATATATGGAACTGGAAGCACAGCTTTCCGGCTTTGCGACACGCTATGAACAGCTGATTTATCTGAACCAGGAGCTTTTTTCCATGATTGAAAACAGCATTTCCCTGGATCTGCTGGCACGGCTGCTGTCCACACAGCTCATTACCAAAGGAGAAAAACATCTGCTGGACCGCAACCGCTATTACTATAAACTGCTGCGCCGTATCATCCGGGAAGGGCAGGACGGCGGGGAATTCCGCACAGATCTCTCCGTAAATGAAATGGTGAAGCTGTATGCGATTGCGGAACGCGCCCTGCTCTATGACTGGTGCATCTGTAATGGAGAATATTCTTTAAAAACGTACGGCTCTACGGCGATGCCCATCTATCTGGCACAGATCCGGATCCGGGATATCTGAGCGATTTATTTTTATTCTATATTTCATTCCATATCTTAGTCTATTTCTGTTTTTCCTTTATTTCAGCAGGTTTATATCACTTTTTATGTTTATTTTCTGTACTTTAGTCTATACTCCGTTCTGTATTGCAGTCTGTTTTTATTCATGGTATACTGGCAGAAATTTGTTGAAGTAACGTAATAAAGGAGATTGATTTTTATGAATGCAAACACAATTGGAATGCTGATCATCATGATCATCTATCTGGGTGCCATGGTCCTGATCGGTATTCTCTTTTCCAGAAAAAACAACGACACCAGTGATTTTTATCTGGGTGGACGAAAGCTTGGTCCGATCGTGACTGCTATGAGTGCCGAAGCCTCTGACATGAGCAGCTGGCTTCTGATGGGTCTGCCGGGTGTCGCATATCTGTCCGGTTGCGCCGAAGCAGGATGGACTGCCATCGGACTTGCTATCGGAACTTATCTGAACTGGCTCATCGTCGCAAAACGTCTGCGCCGCTATTCCCACAAAGCAAATAATTCCATTACGATCCCATCTTTTTTTGCAAACCGCTACCGGGATAAAAGCAATTCCCTGCTGGCAATTTCTGCCATCATGATCGTAATTTTCTTTGTACCGTACACTGCGTCCGGATTCGCTGCCTGCGGCAAACTCTTTGCCACACTCTTCGGTGTTCCGTATATGCCTGCCATGATCATAAGTGCCATCATTATCGTTGCTTACACTTCTCTGGGCGGATTTCTGGCCGCAAGTACCACTGATCTGATCCAGAGTATTATCATGACCGGTGCCCTGGTCGTCGTACTGATCTACGGCGTACATATGGCTGGTGGCATGGATGCTGTTATCACAAATGCACAGTCACTGAAAGGCTACTTAAGCATGACAATGTCTCACGATGCAGCAACCGGCGGAAGCACACCGTACAACGGGCTGACCATCGCCTCCACTCTGGCATGGGGACTGGGCTATTTTGGAATGCCACATATCCTGCTGCGTTTCATGGGTATTGAAGATGAAAACAAATTAAAAACATCCCGCCGCATCGCCTCTGTATGGGTCGTTATTTCCATGTTTATCGCCATCTTTATCGGTATTATCGGAAATGCCATGACAAAAGCAGGTGCTATGGATGTTCTGGAGAATTCTTCCCAGTCTGAAACACTGATCGTCAGAACCGCTGTACTGCTGAGCAATCACGGATTCCTTGCCGTGCTGATGGCAGGACTGATCCTTGCCGGAATCCTGGCAAGCACCATGTCCACCTCCGATTCCCAGCTGTTGGCAGCATCTTCCAGTATTTCAGAAAATTTGCTGCAGGACTGCTTCGGAATCAAATGTACAAAAAAACAGTCCATGCTGATGGCTCGTATCACTGTTCTGGTCATTGCCGCCATCAGTGTATTCCTTGCCCGTAATCCGGACAGTTCTGTCTTCCGTATCGTATCCTTCGCATGGGCAGGATTCGGTGCCACTTTCGGTGCTGTTATGCTCTTTGCACTGTTCTGGAAACGTTCCAACCGAAACGGTGCTCTGGCAGGAATGATCGTCGGCGGTGCCATGGTATTTATCTGGAAATTTCTGATTGCACCACACGGCGGACTCCTTGGTATTTACGAACTGCTGCCTGCATTCCTGTGCTCCGCAGCTGCCATCGTAATCGTCAGCCTGCTGACCGCTCCGCCGTCACAGGAGATCATCGATGAATTCGAAAGTATATAGACTTTTTGTAAAAAACTATATCTGTCCAGCATGACTTTTTATTTCCTTTCAGGCTGATTTCATGTATACTGAAAAATAATTACAGTAGCTTACATATCTAATCATTGAAAGGATCACCATATATCATGAGTTCAAAACTTCAACTTCCCGCACTTGCAATTTTTGACATGGACGGCTTGATTTTTGACACCGAACGCCTTTTTATGACGACCAAAGATGGTGTCATGAAAGAATACGGCTATACGCAGCAAAAAGACGATTACATCCATACCATTGGAACCTGCGGTCAACAATTACTGGATATTCTGCACAGACTTTACGGGGACGATTACCCGGCAGAAGAGATCAGTCAGAAATGCCGTACACTGGTCACTGAAAAGATCCACCGTGACGGTCCTCCCACAAAGCCGGGAATCCCGGAACTTCTCGCATGGTTCACAGATAATCATATTCCATGCTGCGTGGCATCTTCCACAAAGCATGACCTTGTCATGGAATATCTGCGTCTGGCGAACCTCGACAACTATTTTGCATTTGTTATTGGCGGTGATCAGGTACCGCGTTCCAAACCAAACCCGGATATTTTTCTGGCAGCATGTCAGCGGGCGGGCATCAGACCGGAAGCTGCACTTGTGCTGGAAGACTCCGAAAACGGTATTTTAGCCGCATCGAATGGAAATATTCCCGTAGTCTGTATCCCGGATTTGAAAGTGCCATCCGAAGAAACAGCAAAAAAAACTGCGGCAATCGTGTCGACCGCCGCAGATGTAATTTCGCTATTCCGTTAAGTTTTCTGTGAAGAAACTCTGGCAGAATAAACATTCCCCCTGCTTTATTGCTTTGTGCAATGGAAGCAGGGGGATTTTCTATCTTTTATTTCACTATCTTATTTAGATGTTTTTCATCAGATTTACCATTTCAATTGCGGAGCAGGCTACATCATATCCTTTGTTTCCGGCCTTTGTACCTGCACGCTCGATAGCCTGCTCAATATTGTCAGTAGTCAGGATACCAAAGAGTGTCGGTACGCCTGTCTCAAGACCAACCATAGCAGTTCCTTTGCTTACCTCAGCACATACATAATCATAGTGGCTTGTGGATCCTTTGATTACAGCACCCAGGCAAAGCACTGCATCATATTTTCCGGAAGCTGCCATTTTCTTTGCAACGATTGGAATCTCAAATGCACCCGGAACCCATGCCAGATCAATATCCTCATCTTTTACACCGTGACGTACACAGGCATCCTGTGCACCGCCAACCAGTTTTGATACGATAAACTCGTTAAAACGCGCTGCTACAATACCGATTTTAATGCCCTCTGCTACTACATTTCCTTCTAAAATTCTCATTTTCTTATCCTCCTGATTTTTTAATTTCATTGCAACTGTTCTGAAGCGTTACATTTTATTTATAGTTTGTCATATGATCCATTTTTTCCTGTTTTGTTTTCAGGTAAAAATAGTCAAATTTCTGTGCTTTGATCTGGATCGGCACACGCTCTTCAATGGTAATACCATATCCTGAAAGTCCTGTGATCTTGGTTGGATTGTTTGTCAGCAGACGCAGACGTTTTGCTCCGATATCCCGCAGAATCTGTGCACCTACGCCATACTCACGCATATCTGCCGGGAAACCAAGTTTGATATTTGCTTCTACGGTATCGTAACCCTGCTCCTGCAGTTCGTATGCTTTCAATTTATTGATCAGGCCGATGCCGCGTCCTTCCTGACGCAGATACAGCAGCACTCCTCTGCCCTCTTCTGCAATCGCTTTCATGGCCGCATCTAACTGTTCTCCGCAGTCACAACGGCTGGATCCAAACACATCACCGGTCAGGCACTCGGAATGTACCCGGCAGAGCACCGGCTCACCGTCTGTTACATCGCCCATCACAAGCGCTACATGATGATCTCCGTTTAAAATATTTTCATATCCGTAAATTTCAAAGTTACCGTATTTTGTCGGCAGTTTTGCATCCGCTTCTCTGCGGATCAGGCTCTCATGCTGTAGACGATATTCAATGATATCTGCAATCGTAATAACGGTCAGATCATGTTTTTCCGCAAACTGTAACAGTTCTGTGGTACGCATCATCGTTCCGTCCTCACGCATGATCTCACAGCAGAGTCCGCATGGTTTCAGTCCGGCAAGTTTTACCAGATCCACTGTCGCCTCTGTGTGACCGTCACGCACCAGCACACCGCCCTCTTTTGCACGCAGCGGGAACATATGGCCAGGTCTGCGGAAGTCCGCCGGTCTTGCTCCATCTTCCACGCATTTCAGTGCAGTATAAGAACGCTCTGCTGCGGAAATACCGGTTGTGGTGTCTACATGGTCAATGGATACGGTAAATGCCGTACAATGATTATCGGTATTTACATTTACCATCTGATCCAGTCCCAGTTTGTCGCAGAGCTCACCGCTCATCGGCATACAGATCAGCCCCTTCGCTTCACATGCCATAAAGTTTACATTTTCCTGTGTTGCAAATTCAGCTGCACAGATCAGATCTCCTTCATTCTCTCTGTCCGGATCATCAATGACCAGAATTACTTTCCCATCTCTCAAATCCTGTAATGCTTCTTCTACTGTTCCGATTTTCTTTGCCATTTTTTTATCCTCCAAAAAATTTCCTGTACGGTTCACACGCGCCATTCCTCACTATGCATTTAGATAACTCCTCATGCAAGCGTGATCATTATCTGAATGTATGTGACGAGTGAACTTAAAATCCATATTTTTTTAAAAAGTCTTCGGTTATTCCACTTTCTTTTTTTGTTTCCTGCTCTTCTGCCGCTGGCGCCGGACGCATCAGTTTTTCTACATATTTTCCAATGATATCGCATTCCAGATTCACGATATCTCCCACCTTCCGGTCATGCAGCGCCGTCACCTGCTGTGTATGCGGGATGATGGACACTTTAAAACAATGAGCATCTACATAAGCCACCGTCAGGCTGATGCCATCAATGGTGATAGAACCTTTTTCCACAATATAACGCAGTAAATCCGCTTTCGCCGCAATGGTATACCACACGGCATTATCATCCGGTTCAATGCTCTGAACGGTTCCTGTCCCATCGATATGACCTGATACGATATGTCCCCCAAATCTGCCATTTGCAGGCATCGCCCGTTCCAGATTAACCTTCGCCCCGGTGCTTAACTGTCCCAGAGAACTGCGGTTCATCGTCTCTGCCATAACATCTGCGGTATAGTAACTGCCACCCATACTTGTCACCGTCAGACACACACCGTTCACTGCGATACTGTCTCCGATCTGGCTGCCTTCCAACACCGTCCTGCATCCGATCGTCAGCACACAGGACCGGGCACCATGCCGTACACTCTGAATGGTTCCTACCTCTTCAATCAATCCTGTAAACATGTTTCATTCCTTCTTTTCACTTTATCTCTGCCTTTTTATTATTTCACATATCCCACGATGCAGAAGTCATCGCCCAGCTTCTCAATCTCCACATTTTGCAATGTGATCGCATCTGCCATCCGGTCAATTCCCATTCCTTCCACCGGAGAACGGGCATCCATACCGCCGATCAGCTTTCCGGCGATATAGGCATATACTTTATTCACAATACCATCTTCCAGTGCAGAAGCATTCAGGGTTCCGCCGCCCTCCAGCAGAATGCTGTCAATGTTCTGCCCGCCAAGCTTCTTCATCAATTCCACCAGATTGACTCCGTGTGCACCTTCCGTTCCAATGATCTGAATCCCGGCTTCTTTTAATCTTCTGATTTTTTCCTGCTTTCGTTCCGATTCCAAGGCTTCCTGACTGCAGGCTACTATCGTCTCAATATCTGATGCAGTTTTTACAATCTGGCTTTCTGTCGGAATGTGCAGGTTCGAATCACAAATGATCCGCACCGGATCCACACCGCCTTCCACACGACAGTTCAACATTGGATCATCCGCCAGCACCGTTCCGATTCCTACCATGATGCCACGGTAACGTCCCCGCATCCGATGTACCTGCGTTCTGGCAATTTCCCCGGTAACCCATTTAGAGTCTCCGGTGGCACAGGCGATTTTTCCATCCAGTGTCATGGCATATTTCATCACCACGAAAGGGGTCTTTGTCGCAATGTAATGATAAAATACTTCATTTAACTTCCGGCATTCTGCGTCCAGGATCCCGGTCTCTACATAAATGCCATGATCCCGCAGGATCTGTACACCTTTTCCTGCCACCAGTGGATTGGAATCCATGCTTCCCACAAATACTCTGGCGATTTTTTTCTCAATGATGATATCCGTACACGGTGGTGTCTTGCCCTGATGGCAGCACGGCTCCAAAGTTACATACAGATCCGCACCGGCAGTATCTTCCGTGCAGCGGGTCAGTGCATTGCGCTCCGCATGGAACTCTCCGTATTTCTCATGATACCCCTCACTGATGATCCGTCCGTCTTTGACTACTACACAGCCGACCATAGGATTTGGTGATGTATGGCCTTCCCCTTTTCGCGCCAGCTCCAGCGCCCGTCTCATATATTCTTCTTTTTTTTGCATAAAAAAATCACTCCCTCCAAGCTTCCAGGGATTTTCCTCTTCCATAAATCTTTGCGCTTCCTGAATTTTTTGCTTTTCTTTGCCTGATGCTTATGTTAGCTTTATATAACATTAACATCCCGGCTTCGATAAATTCTTTCGGATCAAAAATTTATGGTAAAAGAAAATCCCTGAGACATAAATCTCAGGGAGTGAAAATCTTTTATTAAAGGAATCTCAAAATCTGTTTTCCATTGAACTGGTTAAGTTTCTCTGCCAAACATCATTTTCTGATTCTGTTTAACTTTTATTTTCGCTTGTTCTTCTTTCATCCAGACTATACTGTCGGCTTTGGAATCTTCTGCTGATCAGAATCACCAAATCAACGCTTTCACGCTCGCGGGCTTTACCGCCGGTCGGGACTCTCTGACTCGAAGTTCATTCTGTTCAGATCACCCTGCCCTGAAGATTTCTTTGCTTTTTCTGCACATATGATAGCACAGACTTTTTGTAAATGCAATCTTTTTTTACGAGCATCCCGCTTCGAATTGCAATCCCAGACGTTACTCCTACAGCCAACTCATCCCAGGCACCCTCACGGCACACAAGAGATCCTACTTAGGGCTGCTCCATTCCTGACCTGACCCGGTTCGTAAGTTCCTGTTGCGTGAGACCCAAAAATCTACGCCGCTTATAAGAGGCAGCTCTACAATTAACAACCCTCTGCGGGATATCACCCCAACTCTAGCGGATTGATGGTACAAGGTACCGCTACCACCCCGGCTGCTCGAGTTTTAAGTATATCATTGAATCTCGGTAACTGTCAATAAATTTTCGCTCATTTCTCTCCAACCTGCTCCGGTGCATGTTTCTTCCGCTTTTTCTTTTCCCGCAACTCTTTAAAAAAATCACTCAGCATCACGGAACATTCTTCCTGGCAGACGCCCTGCACGATCTTCACCTGATGGTTAAATCCTGCGATCTGAAGCAGATTCAATACCGATCCGGCACAGCCGGCTTTCGGGTTCATGCTCCCGATCACCACGCGGTCGATCCGTGACTGCACCAGGGCACCGGCGCACATCTGACAAGGTTCCAGCGTCACATACATCGTGCAGCCTTCCAGCCGCCAGTCACCCAGTTTTTTGCTTGCCTTGCGAATTGCATTCAGCTCCGCATGGGACAGTGTATTTTTATCCGTATTCCGGCGGTTATATCCACGGGCAATCACCTTGCCATCCTCGTCCCGCACAATGATACAGCCGATGGGGACTTCATCGATGGCATATGCTTTTTTTGCCTGTTTTATCGCTTGTTTCATATATTTTTCATCTGTCGTCATTACTGTTATATCCTTTACCAGTTGATATTTTGTAAAGCGGACATATTCTCTTCAGAACCACTGCACGCTACCCTTTGTTTCAGTCAGCGCCAAACCATAGTCTGCCGGAAAATGCCACATGGGGCAATTCATAAAACGTACATTTTGCCGGACAGATGGGCTTGTACAACGGATCTGCCACAATGATTTTTGCATCTCTCAGAGCTTCCTCCATCGCTTCCTCTCCGAGTACAATAGCATCTTTCTCTCCGACCAGATTTTCACATTCTTTCAATGGGCAAAACACGCGTACAGAATGTCCGTATTTTTTCTCAATACCTGCTGCCAGAGATCCCATAGTTACAGGTTCCCCGATCAGGGTAATTTCCGCTTCTTTCTGCATGCGATTCTGCAGATATACCATTTTCCGATCAGATTTTCCGGATTCCAGCTTCGTATTCTCTGTGCTGCCGCATTTTTGTATTACCTGTGTCCCGGATGCTGTGCCCGTGAATTTCACATCTGATAATTGCTCCGTTTGTTGTTCTGCCGCCTCTTCCAGTGCTTCTGAAATAGTCTCTGCCAGCCATTCATTCGGTGTTCCAATCACATACGGCGTTCCGAATTTTTCCTGAAGCACCTTTGCTGCCCGCAGCCCCACTGCCGATACCACCAGATTGACATCCGCCGTTCCTGCCTGCTGCAGCGTTTCCAACGTATCTCCCATCGCCCAGGCAGAAAGAACATTCCAACCATAGTTATACAGATTTTCTTTCATAATTTCCACGTTTTTCTGCGGGCCAAAGTCTAACGGCGTCACACCCAGCAGATTTACACTGCGGCCAGATCGCTTTTCCTTTTTCTTTGGATTCACGTTCACCACCGAATCCGGAAACCTGCTATCATCTGTCGTTTCTGTTTCAGCACTTTTATTTGCAGATGTTTGCTTCTGCGTATCATTCTCTATCTCTGTTTTTCCGGCAAACCGTTCCGCAATTTTCTCCAATGCGATGCCCGCACCATACACATAATCATGCATGCCATTGGTAGGCACGGAAAATGTCGGGATTCCGGTTTCTGCCTCAATGACCCGGGCGATCGCTGGAAAATCTGTTCCATTCATAAAAGGAATCGGAGAACCCGCCAGAGCAATAAATTTCGGCCGCAGTTCCCGGGCTGCATGTTCAATATCATCAATAAATTTGCGGTCATTTCCCATGATTGCATCAATCTCTGTCAGACCGGAAATAAAGATCAGACTGTCCTGATCGTACCAGCGGATCTCGTCGTGAGTATTGTAAGTAGAATTGCAACCGGAAGGATCATGCATGACGGTCATTCCGCCCAGCTCGTACAATGCAGAGCAGACTCCGGACACATCTGCCGTATAAATCGGTATGATTCGATAGGATTGTCTCATAGGCAGCACTCACACCCCCATCCCTTTTGTATCACAAGTTTTTCAGTATCTTTTTCTTCCCGGTATGCATCCATCATCAGTTCCGCAGTTCTGCGGATTCCGTCAAATCCGTACAGGCCTTCCCCCTGCACCAGATTAACAAAATGGCGGCTGCGGCAAAAATAGGCTGCCTTTTGTCCGATGGCAAGCACTTCCTCTTCACCACCCCTTGGCAACACCCGCATTTTCACCTGGATCGTTGCGATCAGTTCCAGTTCCGGTGCATGCTCCCGCAGCCAGTCAAATGTTTCCTTTTCCTCCGGGCTGATACCGTCAAGATACACTGCTTTTACTTTAAATCCATGCATCAAAAGTATTTTTGCCAGCCCTAATGGTCTCGGATGATACAGATAGTCCAATGTGACCGGCATATCTCCAATCAGTTTCTTTGCCTTTGCCAAAGCTGCTTCGCAGGCAGACCGTTCCGCATCCAGTGTTTCTCTGCTTAATTCCGGAAGTCCTAGAGCAGTTGTCAGCTGCCGCATCTGCTGCTCAATCTCATCATAATCAAAACTGCCCGGCAGATACAGATGCTCCCGGCCTAACCGCCGCGCCTGCGTCTCCATCCCGTATTTTCCGGCCGGATAAATATCGAGAAACAGCCGTCCCCGACTCATAGCCAACAGATCCTGCCAGTTCTCACAGGTGGGAAGCTCCCGCACCGTATAGTGATATCGTTTCAATAACCGTTTGATATCGCTGCTCTCATCTAATGCAAAGTCACTGCCGAATATCGACACCGTTTTCGCATCCGGCTCACACTCCGACAACGGATCATACATGGCTTTCCGCAACTTCTGATCCGGCGTCAGACCATGTTTTTGCATAATCGGATCCATATAGCAGCGTATAAAACAGATATCCGGGAAACGATGTTCCAGCTCTTCATAAATATAATTCAGATTACTTCCCACAAAATGATGCAGACACACGGTAAACAGCAATACCGCTTTCGGATGGTCGCTGCGCTTATTCAGTATATCTGTCACACCTTCAATGGTGATGTCCTCCAAATTGCCATTTAAAACATGCTGTTCCTCCACAATGACAAAAGAAAAACGATCTGCCGCATTCATCTCCGCTGCTGTCAGTACAACGCCGCGCATACAATTATCCGCACAGACATAGATCTGAATTGCCTCCGGAACCAACATTCCCGTATGCACGATATTCCAGTTGCCATGCACCGGAGAATTATATTCCAGCTCGGATGCAAAAGGTGCCGGAAAAGATGCATTTTTTATTTTTACCACTGCATCTTGTGGATCTACTGTTTCACCTACACGCTGCAACATCTAGTTTTCCTCCTGCACAACCGTATCGACTGTGTTTTCGCTCTGATTTTTCTGTGACACCGCTTCGTTTTTTCATACCCACTCTGTACTTCTGCAGTATCTTTCTTCTTCGTCATATCAGACTTTGCATTTTCCGGCAAAATGCCACCACATGTCGTATACATCTGTTTCGCAAGGGCACGGTATTCCCCTGCCATAGCACTGTCCGGATAACATTCCATCAATGTCATACCCTGTTCTTCTGCCAGCGCCACCTGTTCACTGTGGGATAATGTACCAATGACAGCGGTATGAAAATCATCTGCCAGTTCCGCAACTTTTTCCGCTTCCCGCGGAACATCCCTGCGGTTTAAAATGATGCCGCCAAGTTCCGCATAACCACGGTTTTTAAAATTTTCCACTGCCATGGCAATGTTTGCCGCTGCATGGATCGCCATGTTTTCTCCGGAAGTGATGATAAATACTTTGTCCGCATAGCCGTTTCGCATCGGCATGGAAAATCCACCGCAGACTACGTCTCCAAGAACATCATACAGAATCACATCCGGCTTATATACTTCATATGCGCCGGTTTCCTTCAGTTTTTCCAGTGCTGTGATAATACCACGGCCGGCACAGCCAAGCCCCGGTGTCGGTCCGCCGGCCTCCACACAGATGACATGGTGGTAACCGATACGGATCATATCATCCAGCCGCAGCGCCTGTTTTTTTTCATTATATAAACTCAGCACGGTAGGAACCGCCTCTCCGTGACGCAGCTGTATGGTGGAATCTGCTTTCGGATCACAGCCGATCTGCATCACCGTCAGACCCATCTCTGCCAGAGCCACTGCCACATTGGAAACCGTGGTGGATTTTCCGATTCCACCTTTTCCGTAAACTGCTATCTTGATCACTATTTTGTTCCTCCCTCTGCCGGAGTAATAACATTCGAGTATGCCGTTTTTGCAGATACGCCTTTTAAACGCCCAATTTTTCCGGAAAGTGCACTGATGACATCCTGCGGTGCATCAATGGCAATACTGATAATGCTGATTCCCTTCGGTCGATACGGGATGCCCATCCTGCCGACAATGTACTGTCGTGCCTCGTGAAGCAGGGTATTCAGTTCTTCGATAGCGTCTTCCTGTTCCACAATAATTGAAATAACCGCCACTCTGGTATCCATGTCCGGTCTCCTCCTTTTCTAGCAAATACGCGGGAGCAGTTCACCACCTGGCTGCGGGAGCAATGCCTGCGTACCGATCTCTGTTTCCATTACGACTCTGCCCGGTTCTTCTGCAATGACTTCACCAATGATGGCTGCATCTGCGGAATACGGACATTTATGCAGTGTTTCCACGATAGCATCTGCCTCTTCCTTCGGTGCCATAATGACCAGTCGGCCCTCACAGGCAAGGTACAGCGGCTCCAGTCCCAGCATACCGCAGACGCCTTTTACTTCCGGCTGCACCGGAACGGCTGCTGCATTCAGACGGATACCTACATTACTCTGTCCGGCGATCTCATATAAAATCGTTCCGACACCGCCTCTTGTGGCGTCACGGATCACATGCAGATTGTATGTCGTGTCCATGACTGCTTTTACGGTTCCCCATAATGGTGCACAGTCACTGGTTACATTTGCATCAATACCGAAATCTTCTCTTTCCAGAAGGATCGTGCAGCCGTGGCGGCCGATATCACCGGTCACGATAATGGCATCTCCCGGTTTTGCCAGTTCACCGCCGACAGTGACCCCTTCCTGAATCTCACCCATTCCGGTGGTGGTGATAAATACTCCGTCTACCTGACCTTTTCCGGCCACTTTTGTATCACCGGACACGATATGTACACCGGCTTCTTTTGCCGTTTTTTCCATTGCAGCGGCAATTTCTTCCAGTTTTTCCATCGGAAATCCTTCTTCTATGACAAAGGCGCAGGTCAGGTACAATGGTTTTGCTCCCATGCATGCAAGGTCATTGACCGTACCGCAGATAGACAGTTTTCCGATATTTCCACCCGGGAAAAATGCTGGCGATACGATAAATCCATCGGTAGATACAGCCATTCTTCCTGCCGGCGGAACCAGCACTGCCGCATCATCTGCTGTCAGATCGGAATTTGCAAAATGTGCCTTAAACACCTGGTCAATTAATTCGGAGGTCTGTTTTCCTCCGGCACCATGTGCCATTGTGACTGTTTTATTTTCCATTATGTTTTCCTTCTTTCTGTTTCATTTAAATTTATGGTAACGATTCATGAATACTGATAGTATGCGGAGCAGGCTCCCTCCCCGGATACCATGCATGCCCCAATTGGATGCTGCGGTGTACAGCCTTTGCCGAACACTTTGCAGTCGGACGGTTTGCATTTTCCCTGAAGCACATCTCCGCAGCGACAGGCCGGATTTGGTCTGCCTTCTATCTTTGGCATCTGATATTTGATGCGGGCATCAAACTCCTGCCACTCCGGTCTCAATTTCATGCCGGATGCCGGAATCACGCCCAGACCGCGCCATTCAGAATCGCAGGCTTCCATCATCTCATCCACCAGCACCTGTGCTTCTCTGCTTCCGTCCTGTGTCACCACACGCGGATAACAGTTTACAAAAAATGGTTTGCCCTCCTGAAACTTCACCAGGGAAACTGCCAGCGCTGTCATCAGTTCTTTTGCGGTAAATCCTGCCACAACACCGCTGACACCTTCCTCGGTCAGTGCCTCGCACAAACGTGTTCCGGTGATGGCGTTGACATGACCCGGATACAAAAACACATCCGCACTGCCCTTTAATGCCTCATAAGCCTGCGGCATGGTTTTGTTCGCAACCAGCAGGGAATAATTATCCAGGCCGTCCTCTTTTGCCGATTTTACGGACAGACAGCCGGCCGGTGTCGTTGTCTCAAATCCCACCGACAGAAAGGTTACCTGCTCTTTTGGATGTTCTTTCGCATATTTTTCAGCATCTGCCGGAGAATAAACGATGTGGATCTTTCCTCCCTGTTCTCTGGCTCCCGCAAGGCTCATCTTTGTACCCGGCACGCGCACCAGATCACCAAACGTACAGATCGTCACTCCTTTTTCCAATGCCAGATAAATCGCTTCATCGATAAAGCTGACCGGCGTCACGCAGACCGGACATCCCGGACCGGAGATCAACTCCACCTGTTCCGGCAGCAATTTGCGGATTCCCAGACGAAAAATCTCATGGGTATGCGTACCGCACACTTCCATGATCCGCACCTTCGGACCGTTATAGTTCTCAATGATTTCCCGGGCCGTTTTCTTTTTATTATCGCCGTTTGTCTCTCCCATTACAAAAATTCCTCCATAAGCTGATCTGTCTCGCTGTCATCTTCATCGGTAATCTTTGCAATTGCCACACCGGCATGAACCATGACGTAATCTCCCGGCTCCAGATCTTCCAGAAGCTGGGAAGAAACTTCTCTTTTTGCTCCGCCTGCATCAATGACAGCTGTGCCGTTACTGATTTTTACTACCTTTGCTGATAAACCTACACACATTTCTTTTCCCTCCTAAAAATGCAGTTATTTGTTATTGCGCGCAGAACACACGTTTGTTATAATATCTTTGGGTGCTACCTTAAACGGTAGGCGGTTAGTCCTTCAACAGAGGGACTGATTCTACACTCCGTTCCGGTCGGTGCTAAACGAGTGCCACCGGCACTCAGCACCTCTCTGATTACATAGAAATCCTGTTATCAGGAAATTTAATGAAAGAGGGTTTTCTTTATGAGTGATTTCGAACTGCTTTCCCTTATTATGATGATATTAAATATTATCGTAATGATATTGATTGCATATATAAATCAAACAAAAAAGTAACCGCCCACAGTCTGCAAAACTAAGCGATTACTTTTTGTAATAGTATATTTTGTGACTAACCGTCTATCGGTAGCACCTTTTTCTTTCAAATTTATACTATCATTTCGCTTAATTTATGTCAAATGTTAAATCTCTTTTTTCACATTCTGTAAATAATACAATCCATAAGCCGCCTGTCCAATGGCAATTCCACCGTCGTTTGGCGGAATCATATGATGCCGCAGCACTTCAAAACCTTCCTGCTCCAGACCTTCTTCTGTCAGACGCAGAAGTAATCGGTTCTGAAATACACCGCCACTCAAAGCCACTTTCGCTCTGCCTGAATGCTCACGTGCCGCCTTGCAGGCAGCCACGATCTGTTCCGCCAGCGTCCGGTGAAACAGATAAGCCAATGCTCCTCTGTCAGCGCCTTGCAGTTTTGCTTCCACGATCTGCTGCACCAGTGCTTCTGTATTCAAAATGCAATGTTCCTCTGATTCAAATATTAACTCCTGACGTATATTATGCCTTTCACTTAAATCAGATGTTTGTTTCTGCTCAAAGGCTTCTGCCGCAAACTGCAGTGCTGTGGATGCCTCACCTTCAAAACTCGACTGCCGCCGGATTCCGAGAATCGCACTGACTGCATCGAAAAGCCGGCCTGCACTGGTGGACATCACTGCATTGATCTTACGGTCTGCCATTGTAAACTGCACCTTGCTTTCCTGTTCACTGCATAGTCCCAGTTTCTCAATGATCTCCCACGCTTTTTCCCGGTCTTTGGTAAATCCGTAGATCATGGATACGGCAATACGCCATCCCTCTTTTGCAGAGGCGTCTCCGCCGATCTGTAAAAATGGGGTAATGCTGCCAAATCTTGTAAAATCCTGATAATCCGCCAGTAGAATCTCTCCGCCCCAGATCGTACCGTCCGTACCGTATCCAGTTCCGTCAAAGGAAACACCAATCACCGGTTCCTGACAGTCATTTTCTGTCATACAGGATAAAACATGTGCATAATGATGCTGCACCTGAAGCATCGGATAACCAAGTTTTTCCGCGACAACCGTGGAATTGTATTTCGGATGCAGATCACAGACCACCACCTTCGGTTCCACTTCCAGTAACGTCCGGAACCGATGAATTGTCTCCTGCAAAGCTTTTACTGTCCGCAGATCTTCCAGATCCCCCACATACGGAGACGGATAAAACCGGCTGTCCACGCCGATGCAGAATGTATTTTTCAATTCACCGCCCACAGCAAGCACCTGCCCTTTCCAGTCCATAGATGTCATAAAAGGCAGTGGTGCATAACCTCTGGAACGCCGGATCATATACGGCTCATTTTTATAAAAATCCATGACCGTGTCGTCTGCACGGATTCGGATTTTCCGATCATGTGATAAAATAGCATCACATAAATGAGACAATTCGGCAACCGCTTCCTCATCATCACGGCAGATTGGCGCTCCTGATGTATTTCCGCTTGTCATTACCAGCAGATCCGGCATTTCAATCCCATCATCATACTGAAAAATCAGCAACTGCACCGGTGCATACGGAAGCATCACACCGACTTTTGGATTTCCAGGTGCCACAGAAGGTGCCAGCCGTGTTTCAGATATATTTTCCGACTGTGGTTGGTTTTCTTTTCTATGTTCCTTTGATCGTCTGTCCAATAGTAAAATTGGTTTCTGATGACCGGTCAGGATCGCTTCCTGCTCCGGTGTCACGATGCATTCCCGTTTTACCACCGTTTCATCCTTTGCCATGATTGCAAAAGGTTTCGCCGGACGGCATTTTAATGTGCGCAGACGGCTGACTGCTTCTTCGTTTGTCGCATCACAGCACAAATGAAAACCGCCGATTCCTTTGATTGCCACAATTCCGCCGTCGTGGATCACCTGCCGTGTATAAGTGATGGCATCCCTGCCCCGTTCGCTTCTGCCGATCAGATACACTTCCGGTCCACAATCGTTGCAGCACACCGGCTGTGCATCATACCGCCGCGTCTCCGGATCATAATATTCTTTCGCACAATCCGGACACATAGGAAATTCTTTCATGCTGGTGCGCTCCCGGTCATAGGGCAGCGCATCCAGTATGGTCAGCCGGGGACCGCAGCAGGTACAGTTGATAAACGGATGCAGATACCGCCGGTTCTTCGGATCATACAGTTCCTCTTTACACTCATCACAGATTGCAATATCCGGCGAAACAAAGATCTCCCCCTTTGTTTTTTCGCTTTCTATAATGTCAAAATCCGAAAACTTCGGTGCCTCCTCTGCCGGAACCTCTTCCGTATTTATTTTTAAAATCGCCGCACGTTTCGGTGGACGTTCCTCCAGATCTTTCAAGAAACCATCCACCTGCTCTACCGCTCCCTGTGCATAAATCTCCACATACGGCCCTTTATTACAGACATTTCCACGAATCCCGTTTGCTGTGGCATGGCGGCTCACCGTCGGGCGGAAACCAACGCCCTGAACGATACCATACACCCGGATCCGCTTCGTAATCTCGCTCATATCTCTCTTCTTCTCCTAATTTGCTTTTCTCACATATCCCTGATACACAGCATTTTGTTACGCCAGACGCCCTGACACTGCAAAATGCACCGTATCTACAAAGATTCCCGCAAACTTCGGTGTCATCCGTTCCATGCAATGATCCGCATAAATCACGTCAAAACCGCCCTTTTCCACCAGTTCGACATAATCATCCTCATCCCGTAAATGCAGATCGCCCTCCTGTCTCAGCTCCGGTTTCATCATAAACCAGCTTGCCACCGTCACTTGTGCATCCGGTGCCTGTTTCAAAATTTCTTCCCGGATGGCGGTTCCCATCACCTGCTGCTGTACAACCAGCACTTTTTTACCGCTGTAATCCAGATCAGAAACCAGTTCGTCCACCAGCGGATAGCCGATCTCATACGGAGTTCCGTAAGTCCGCTCCAGATATTTCGCCGCTTCCAGTGCCGCCGGTGCCACCACGATGTGTTTTTCCACATTGGAAACAGATTTCACATCGTCCAATCCGTTTCCCATACCATAGCAAATAGCAGTTTTCCCTTCTGCTGCAAAATGCTCCCGGATACGGTCAGCCGCGTGCAGATCACTGATATCCTGCGGTGTCATGCCCAGAATTCCGATATTTCCCGGAATCACATCTTCTTTTTCACCGGCAAACACCCGGAACAGCTCCTGCCATGCTTTTTCTTCGCCTTTGTCATATAATTCCATGCCATCGGTGTCCACCGTCAGAATCGGCAGATCCACTTTTTTCTCCGTCATACGCTTTAAGGCATGATAATCCGTCCCGATAACGGCCGGAACCGGTGTTCCGATGATCGCTGCAAACTTTGCATCCAGTTTTGTCACTGCATCTGCAAGTTTTGCCACCAGACGGTCATCCCGTCCAAGGATCGCATCCATATCGCGAAGACCCGCACTGAACAGTGCACTTTTACTCTCAAACCAGCGCGGCTCATCAAATCCACAGATGTTTCCGGTACAGCCACCGGCATCACAGATGACGATGATCCCGCCAAATTCATATAATACAGATACTGCGCCGGACTGATCCGGTGCAAATGGTGTCAGATATTTTCTCAGTCCTCTCATTGCCCTATACCTCCGCCAGTGCCTCAAACAGTCTGCGCACGCCGGCGTAGCCGTACGGCTGCCGTTCCCCGTTCCAGAGCACGTTTGGACAGTTTTTATGATAATAACCGGCATCTTTTCCGATGGTCAGAGTTACCCCGGAATCTGTTCCGTCGTAATACAGCATCGTCGGTTCCAGATTGGAAAACACTTTCGTCTCCGGACTCAATGCTGCCAGTTGTTTCACATAGATAAAATTTTCACCGGATAACGTACCATATATCTCCGGCACCCGGAAACCGTAACGCACCAATGCGAGTGCCAGTTCAAACGGATCTCCGTTCATCCACTCACCCACGGCAAAGGATGCCTCCGGATGTTTTTCCTTAAATTTTACGACCGCATTTTCCGCTGCTCTCCGTGGTTTTTCGTCATCAAACGTTACTCCCAGAGCTGCACCAAAAGCACGATACTGACTGGCAATCTTATCAATCTGATACAGTCTGCGCAGTTCGATGTACGGGATTTTCAGTCTGTCGTGAAAGTCCTCTGCCGCAAACCTTGCCTCCGGATGAAGCACCAGATTAAAATTTGCCTCAGACATGGTCTGATATTCCGCATAATCCTTACATCTTGATATTTCATGGATCGTTTTCACACCGGCATCATGAAGCAGATCATATAATTCACAGTCATCCACCAATGGGGAAAAATATCCTAATAAATTCACCACATTTCCTTTTTTCTTCTTTGGCTCCAGCAAAGAATAAATCGACTGTCGCACATGCACCATCGGCGGCTTGCGTCCCTCTCTCGTTAATGCATACATATAACATGGTTTTACCGGAAGTCCTGCAACTTCCTCCGCCTTACGGCAGACACGCTCCATATCCGTTCCCAGCAGTGCATCCACACAGGTGATACAGATCATCACAACGGATGGTTTTTTCTCCAGTCCCTCACAGATCTCCGCTACCGCCTTTGGGATTTTTTTCAAATGACGGCCGGTTACGATATCCGTCTCATCCATCAGCAGATAATAAAAACGGTCATGGTACGCTCGCATAGAACTCAGAACCGATGTGTTTCGGCCGCAGCATCCCGGAGCCACGATCAGCATAATAGAACCCGGAACCGCCAGACCCGCACGTTTAACGCCAAATCCTTCCGCTCCCGGGGAGTTGAATGCCAGCGTTGCCGGGGAACTGTAGATCAGATGCGTATGAGAAATGAGCTGCTGCGGAATATTCTCTTTTCCAAGGCTGTTCAGTTCTTCTATCGTACAAAAATATGCTTCCTGTCTCATATATTTTCCTCTTCTTTCCATAAGTCAGAATACTTGCTGCCTTATGCATTTTCCTCTTCTTTTAGTAATAATTCCGCCAGATCAAAGAAACATTTGCTGATTTCAGAATCCGGATTTCCTTCGATCACTGTTTTTCCCTGATCTTCCCAGCGGATAATTTCATCGCTTCGCGGCACTTCGCCCACAATCGGCACACCGATTTTTTCAGAAAATGCCTGCACTTTTTCCATCTCATTCTCCACATTCCGGTGATTCAGTACAATGCCAAACACCCGGGCATAACTGCGGTCTTCAAAATTGCGCACCGCACTGGAAATATTGTTTGCCGCATACAGCGCCATCTTTTCTCCGGACGTAACGATCAGAACTTTCTCTGCATACCCCTCTCGGATCGGTGCTGCAAAACCGCCACAGACCACGTCACCCAGCACATCATACAACACCACATCCGGCTTGTAATGCGCAAACAGATCCATGTCTTCCAGAAGCTGGAATGTCGCAATGATACCGCGGCCTGCACAGCCAAGTCCCGGTGTCGGTCCACCGGTCTCGATACAGAGGATCCCGCCGTAGCCTTCCTTTGAAATCTGCGCCAGCTCATCCGGCTCCTCGTCCTCTTCCCTCATAAAATTCATCACCGGGCGAAGCGGTTCTCCTCCCAGTAAATTAATGGTGGAATCCGCTTTCGGATCACAGCCGATCTGAATGACACGTTTTCCCATATTTGCAAAAGCAGCTGCCAGATTGGAAGTCACTGTAGACTTTCCGATGCCGCCCTTTCCGTAAATCGCTACCTTTAACATAATCTCCTCCTGAACCTAAAAAAACCATTTTTCCGGCAATCCGTCGGAAAAATGGTTCTGTAAATCCAATCCTATCAGGTCTTACTTCTATCTGATCAGAACGACTAACCTGAATAAAAAATATATGTTTCTGCAAAAACAAATATCACCTTATAACAGGTATCATCAACCTGCCATTCAGCAAAAACATTATATTTTATAATTTTACCTGTATTAACCAACTATTCCCGCTCGGATCTTCCTTGCCGTCAGAGTTTTCTTCATTATACTTATTATACTTTAACTACAATGTTAACATGTTATTTCGCATTCAGATAGATAAAATCACTCCGTCTGCATTTTTCAACTCAGTAGACATATTGTACTTGTTTTAATGCAAGTTAGTCAATTGCAATTCTACCGGATATTCCTGAAAATAAACCGGCGATGTGATACAGTCTGATTCCACAACCGTAAACTTCGCATGTTTCGCAAAATACTCCGGATACAATTCTGCCGCCCTCATAATACTTTTCGGCGGACAACGCAGACAATCATAAGTTCCTGCGGGTATGCACTTATACTCCGCCAGTTCCTCGCAGTTTTCATACACTTCCACATATACAAAATAAGTAAACGTCCCATCTTCCACATCCAGCATCATTCCGGACGGATAATTTGCCGACAACTGATGCTTCTGTGCCAGTTCAAACAGTTCACTCAGCTTTTTGTGAAATTCCACAGAAGACAGACCTTCTTTGATTTCTCTTCTTAAAATATTCCGTTCCGGTATCTCTCTCCTGTAAAATCCATCACAATCCCGGTATTTTTCCGTATCCTGAATGCCCCGTTCCGCCAGCTGCAACCGTTTCAGGCAGCTCTGCAATTCGCCGATTTTTTCATAGGCACGGATCTGTCCATCCCGCAGTAACCCCTTCAGGTCAAACTCGCCTGTCGGTTCCACATACTGATTCCAGTTTTTCAGTGGGATATCCAGAATCTGTAAAAATTTAATCATGTCAATGGCCAGCATCTGCTCATTTTTATAATAGCGATACCCCGTATCCGGATCACAATAGGCCGGTTTCAGAATTCCGATTTTCTCATAATAACGCAGGGCCTTTATGGAAATCTGTTTTACCTTCGCCACTTCCCCGATCGTCATATATCCATCCATGTATACCTCCACATTTTTATATAATTTGATGTTGTGTTCAAAAGATACCATACGAATTGTTCCGTACTTCGTACTCCCACAATTCTACATCATAATTTTTGTATACATTTTCTTTTTCCTTGACTCTGCCCTTAGGGCAAGGTTTACAATTATTTTATCAAAAACAGACAGCTTCTGCAAGAAACTCCCATTTTCTATCAAGAATATGTCAAGTCTGCACTGAGCCAAATCACACACCCGGTCCCACATGTGTTCGACTTGAGCTGGTCTTCCGTTATAACTGGATTTTTGCAGAGTAAAAATATCATTTATGGAGGTATTTCTAATGGCAGTAATGAACAAAACACTGATCATCCACCACATTAACGACATCGACAACATTCCGGCAATGGAGCGCTGGTTCGTGCACCATCATTGTCCGGAAGTAATGGCTCAGGAGCCATGGCTGACACGTTACGTTATGTACCGTGTAATGCCGCCGGCAAAAGGCATGGAAACCATGGGATTCTTCAATTACCGTGTACATGAGAATCTCGGACTTGACGTAGAAGGCAGAAGAAGCCTGCGCGGACTTCTTGGTATGACACCGGAACCGGTAGAAAACGCTATGACAGTTGCGATTGCAAATATTCCGGCTGAGCCGACAGAGGATTTCTTTGGTCAGACAATGAATCATGCCGGCAAAACATTCATCCGTTTTGTATACATGATGTCCTATCCGAAGGGCGTTTCCCGCGAAGAGGGCGAAGACTGGTTCTTAAATCATTTTGCACCGGAGGCATGCAAATTGCCGGGACTGCTTCGTTTCTTTTCACACAAAGCATATGACAAACAGTATTCTCCGATTCCGCTTCCGGAAGGCGACGGTACTCCGGAATTCGTAGATGTCAGCGAGGACAATATCTTCTTCCATCGCTGGGATCGTGTCTGCGAACTCTGGTTTGAGAACAACTCTGCATGGACAAATGCATTTATCAACAATCCACCGGCATGGACGGTTCCATCCTGGGCAACACGCGATACTTTCCCATTCGTAGAGCCGATGAAAGATTTCGTATGCACAAGCCTTCTGGAACGGCCGGATCAGAATATGCTGAAACACTATGATGGCTGCATTTTCTAATGTACCTGACGGAACTGATTTTGGCATAATTTAATTTTTTATATTTAATACGAAAAGGAAGAATCCTGTCGGGTCGCTAGACGTTCACTACCATCGTTTCACGTCGGTTTTATCGCGCTTGCTCCCGCGCCTGAAAAAGAGGGCGCTCCCACTCGCGCAAAACTCGTGAAACTCCGTCGTTCACTTAATCGCTTCCCCCTGACAGGATTCTTCCTTTTCTCTATTTACACAGTGAAAACTATAACAACGCCAGTAACTACTGCTTCAAGTGATGCCGCAAGCCTTATTTCTTTTTTACTGATCCACCTATAAAACAGGTTCATTCGATTCTTCTCCTCTTCCGATCTGACAGACGGCAGCAAACGAACTTTCTAATCAGGCAACTGACGATGGAAACTGGTACTACTATGTAAACAGACAGGTCGTATTTTCCTAAGACAGCTTATTAGAATACTTTCTTAAATTTCATTAATAATTTACTGTTGCCCGCATTTTGTGATAAAATGAATAGCATATCGTTTAATCATACACAAAGGAGAGTAACATTCATGAAAAAACAGCAACTTGCAGCATTATGTTTGGCTGCCGGACTTGCTTTAACAGGAATTACATCTCCGGTGTCAGCAGCACAGACTGGCACCGGTATTTCCATGTCAGCAAATTCCACTGATACAACTATTTTCCCGGAACAGGCAGTTCAAACTGCTCCGATAAGGTCTGAAGATCCGACCGATACAACGAAGCCATCTGAGCCGACAGATCCAACAGATCCATCTGAACCAACAGATCCGACAGAGCCATCCAATCCGGAAAAACCGGATACCACGGTAAAAAACGGTGTCTGCTATGATGAAGATACCGATACCTGGAACATTTACAAAGACGGCGAACTGGCTGAGCCATGCAACGGTCTGTATGACACAGAAGAAGGCTGGCTTTATATCGTGGACGGCAAATTTCAAAAAGACTACACCGGTCTTGCCCCAAACGGTGCCGGATGGTGGCGTATCGTTGACGGAAAAGTTGATTTTTCCTGCAACGGTCTTGTAGACAGTGAATATGGTTGGTGGTATCTGCGCGGCGGACGGATTGATTTCGAGTATACCGGCCTCGCAGAAAACGAGTACGGATGGTGGTATATCGAAAACGGCGGTCTGTATTTCAATGCTACCGGTCTTGCTCAAAATGAATATGGATGGTGGTACGTCCGCGACAGTAAAGTAGATTTTGGTTTTACCGGTCTTGCAAACAATGAAGTGGGCTGGTGGTATGTCCGTAACGGTCAGATTGATTTTTCCTATAATGGACTGATATGTTACTTTGATACCTGGTGGAAGATCACCGGCGGAAAAGTTGACTTTGATTACACAGGAATTGCACCAAATGAATATGGCTGGTGGCGTGTGAAAAATGGTCAGATTGATTTCAGTTTTAACAGCATTGCATCCAACGAGCATGGATGGTTCTACCTGAACGGCGGAAAAGTTGACTTTGGCTTTACCGGTGTTGCTGAAAATGAAAACGGATGGTGGTATATCCAGAACGGATTTCTTGATTTTTCTATTACCGGAAACTATGTGGATGGCATCCGCACTTACAATGTTTCCAACGGCAGAGTCATCGGCTGCAACTTCTACCTGCCACAGACATCCATCATTCTGCCGGACGGCGGTTACAACCTGTCCACCGCAAATATCGGACTGAAAGTTATCAAAGTAAATCAGGCCGTATGTGGAAACAGCAGCGAGCGTTATACTTCTTCCACCGCATCTGCTGTAAAGACATTCCAGCGTACACACGGGCTTGGTGTCACCGGAATTGTAGACATCACCACATGGAAAGCAATGGGTTACTCCGAATATGACTGGTACAACCTCGGCACTTACCGCACACCGATCAAAGTATTCAACGGTGCCACCCGTGAATACCGCATCAATGCGATGCTCCAGACTGCTGCCGAATATGCATCTGCCGGCACAAAATACAAAGTTGGCTGTTCCGGAACACCGGGAACCTATGTAGATTGCTCCGGTCTGATCTACCAGTGTCTGTACGCGGCAGGTATCAACCCGGCTTCCAACATTGTAGATCACGCCCTTGCCATCTACGAATATACATCCGCAAACCTTGCTGCCGATAACAGACTCGGCATTGAAGTTGCATCTTACGATCTGCAACCGGGCGATCTTGTATTTTATGCCAAAAATGGTAAAAGCAGCGTGTGCCACATTGCTATTTATGCCGGAAACGGATGCATCTATGATTCTTGGCCGGGCATCGGTGTTTCCTACCGCTCCTTAAATATCAGCGGTTACCATACCGTAAAAATCAGACGTGCCTTCTAAATACCGGCATAGGTAATTATTCATCAAATTTAACACAATGATTCTCTATCCCCTGTTTCTGCTCAGTCTGAATGAACGCTTCTGCTTCTGTCAGTACCGGGTAAGAACAGGGGATCTTTTTATCTCAGTCAAAAACAGACTCCTACTTCCCGCTTCTTACTATTTTACGTAGTAGAAACAGGTGGTCTGACTTTCTTTGCTAAATCTCGATAAATCGATACCAGTAGCCAAACTCTCCCGTTTTCTGCCGGGTCATCTGTTTTGTCCGGAATTCCGGAAATCCGAAAATCCCCGCCATCAGTTGTTCCTGATTGGAAAACACGCCCGGAACCCCAAGAAACCACTGCCGCTGCTCCGCCTCCATATATCCGAACAGCACCATTTTATAGTTAAAATAACCATGCAGCAGAAAGCTGTTATTTGCCAGATACTGATATTCCTTTGGCAAAATTTTAAAATCCTGCATCTGCAGCTTCACGGCATACACATTCCCGTCCTCATCAAAAGGACAGCATAACGGATGTGCCGCACAGAAACATTCCCACTGCTTTTCCCAGGCACCGACCGCCGGACAGAGGTTCTTCTCCTGTGTCCGCGGAAACGGTTGATTTTTCTGATATAACGCATCCCGGTTTCCTGCCGGTATGGATATCGCCTCTGGTGTCTGGGTTGCATGAAGTTCCCCAGTTAACTGATTTTTCTGTTCCTGCACAGGTTCCCCAGAGTCTCCTTGTCCCTCTTCTTCTGTATCCGCTTTCTCTGTGTCAGCTTCCTTCTGTCCACCGATCGGATCTATCTGATTCGTCATTTCTTCTTTTTTCACATCGTTTTCCACAGAATCTTCTTCCGCGCGGTTTTCTGCTTCTGACTCTGTTCCTTTCTGCAATTTCAAATTCCGCCACACCGTTCCGACATCATCCCACTGACTGGCAACGAATCTGCCCGGCTCTTCCTGCTGACAGATATAGAGACCTCGCATTTCCTGCATGGAATGTGCCGTCTCCCCGACATGATCCGCATCGCACAGGAAAAACTGGCGGGCAATTCCCTCCTGAATCCGCAATTTTCCCAGATAAATGCCCACCGGAACATACGCATCCTTAGACAGGAAATAAACTTCCGCTTCGCTCCCCTTCATTCCCGTAATCTGAATCTGCACCCGGCAGTGGCCCTGCCTGATCTCTATTTTGGCAAATCCGCAATTCTCCTGCTTTTTCTCATCTTTGTACCGAAACATGTATGTAACAAACCTCTGATATCCGGGCATACGTTCACTCCTCATATAACACACTCTTTCTATAATGTATGAACTTCCTTTTCAATTATTCAGAAATAGCCCGCTTATTCTTATCCGGTGCACTGAATCATTGCAATTTTTTTCGAAAATTTCTGATAATTCTGTTGACAAACAGGATGTCACATGCTATATTAATTTCAACAACAATAATCATTATCATTTTCGAAAGGGAGATAGATGTTAAAACACAGCAAACAACGAGATGCCATTGAACAATTTCTGGCTACCAGATACGATCATCCCACCGCAGAAACCGTTTACCTGAATCTGCGGGAAGACTATCCAAAGATCAGCCTGGCAACTGTTTACCGCAATCTGTCGTTGCTTGCCGAATTAGGTAATATTCAGAAAATACCTACCGGAAACGGTCCGGACCGCTTCGACGGCCGACCGGAACCTCACAACCATTTTCTGTGTGATGAATGCGGCAGCATGATAGATTTACAAATGAACAGCATTGATCATGTAGATGAGATCGCCGCCCAGACATTTGACGGATTGATCAAAGGACATTCCATTTTATTCTATGGCATTTGCCCGGAATGTCTGAAAAAAGAACAACAATAAATGAATAAACCAGCCGAAAACGACTGATTTTAATAAAAATGATATTTAAACTTATTTCAAAAGAAAGGAAATGAATTATTATGAAAAAATTTGTATGTACAGTATGTGGTTATGTTTATGAAGGCGAGAAAGCTCCGGAAGTCTGTCCAATCTGTAAAGCTCCTGCTGAGAAATTCAAAGAGCAGACCGGCGAGAAAGTATGGGCTGCTGAGCATGTAGTAGGTGTTGCACAGGGCGTTAGCGAAGATATCCTTGCAGACTTAAGAGCAAACTTCGAAGGCGAGTGCTCTGAAGTTGGTATGTATCTGGCAATGGCAAGAGTTGCTCACAGAGAAGGATATCCGGAAATCGGATTATACTGGGAGAAAGCAGCTTACGAAGAAGCTGAGCATGCTGCAAAATTCGCAGAATTACTTGGTGAAGTTGTAACAGACAGCACAAAGAAAAACCTTGAAATGCGTGTAGATGCTGAGCATGGCGCAACAGAAGGAAAATTTGACCTTGCAAAACGTGCAAAAGCTGCAAACTTAGATGCAATCCATGATACCGTTCATGAGATGGCAAGAGACGAAGCAAGACACGGAAAAGCATTCGAAGGACTGCTGAAGAGATACTTTGGCTAAGCTACAAGCCATGCAATAGAAAAGGAGATATCACATCGGGGGAGCTTGCTCACCAAGATGTGATATCTTCTTTTTTATTATACGGCGACAGCCGTCCATGAGGAAGTAGCGTCAGCGGATTCCGAATGGTGCATGGCTTATTTTTAGACGTGTTGGGCGACAGCCCTCCATTCATAGCCCGCAAGGGCTATGAATGGCTCGGCGCAGCCTTATTTTAACTCCATCGCCACTTCCACATCATTCCCCACAGAAGTCACCTTTGCATAGCTTCCACAGATCAGCGGCATCGCCGGTGGAATATGCCCGATATCCAGATCCATAATGATCGGGACATTATATTTTCCAAGAATTCCTGTCACAGCCTCATACTGATCCAGCCCTAAGAATTCCTCTCCGTTACAATATGGACGGCCGATCAGAAATCCTTTGACATGGCCAAACCATCCGGCCTGCTCCATCTGCCATAATGCACGGCGGATTCCCATGACATTCAGATCACAGGCTTCGATAAACCAGATGATTCCGTCCTCTTTGTAGCGCTCGGTAAACTCCTGTACCTTATCATACTTTGTACCAAGAAGCAGTGTCAGTACATCGAGACAGCCGCCGATCAGACGTCCTTCTATTTTGATATCTGTATCCGGTACTTTTTTACGGATACATGGCTCTGTCACATTATAAGGTACTAATGGATTTTCCTCATCCTTTAATCCTTCTTTTTCATACAGATCATAACCTTTGATCGTCAGTTTTTCTCCGGTCAGCACGTCAAATGCATCCTGAATCGCCGGATGCCACGGCTTCATGCCAAATGCTGCCGCACACGGTCCATAGACAGATGCCACATCACAGAGTGTGGTCAGTAAAAATGTCATGTTCGTATTGTCCGAATATCCCAGATACCATTTCGGTTTTGCCATTCTGATTTTTTCAAAATCCACATAGGGCAGATCTTCACACATCAACTCACCACCACCGCAGGAAATCAAAACGTCACTGGTATCATTACAATAATACTCCATCAGTTCCTGTCCGCACTTCTCCGGCGTGTTACTGATACCGATGCCGCATCCTTCGTAACAGTTTGGTCCCAGTTCCGTGCGGTAACCCATTTTTTCAAATTTATCCAACGCGTGTCCAAAAGCTGTCTTGTACGGCTCAATGTTGCAGCCAAAGGATGGTGCCACAAAGCCGATACAGCCGTTCTTTTTTAAAAATTCCGGATATCTCATAATTTTTACTTTCCTTTCTACTATTGCCTAAATCTAAATTTATTTAAACATTGTCAAACAAATCATCCAAAACAATTACATTTGAAAATGCACTGCTATATTCATTATAATTCAGACCGAAAGTTGTTATCAATGTACTGTGGATTGCAAATTTAGGTGAAATCCTTTCAGCCAATATTGCTTGTCGTCTTAAAATTTTTTCGTAATAACTTTTGGTCACTCTAAACTCTCCACTGTAATACTTTATTTCACACATATTGATAACATTATCGTTTCTGCAGATCAGCAAATCTATTTGTGCTCCTTCCGTATCATCTTCTTTTTTTGACCATGCACTTGTCTCTGTAATCACTCCAGATATCCCAAGAGACCGCTTAATCTGTTCTATATGATTGAAGCATACATTTTCAAATGCAAAACCTCTCCATATAGAAACAGGTGCTGATGTAGTATTTTGCTGCCAAAATTTTTCACTTATTTTCTTTTGTTTCCAGATAAAATGCAAATAAAAAATACAAAATGGATCCACAAGTTTATAGTGTTCTTCTCGCTTTCCATACCCAAACGGAACATACTTCATAATAAAATCACTGGATATTAATGCATTTAGATTGCTGGATAATCTCCCACCATCAGTTATTTCAAGTTTTTCAACAATTTCTTTTCTGGTGAATCCTGCATTTCGCGTATATAATAATTGTACAATATTCTTAACCATATCCGGATTTACAAACACAGATGCAAACAGTCGATTATATTCATCTCTTAAAACAGCATTTTTCCCAAAAAATAATTTGTCTACATTCTGCGCCAAACTCATTTCCGGATTCACGTAACCCATATAATATGGTATCCCACCAAATATCATATAACTTTGTGCAATATCATATCGAGACATGTTTACATTATTACTTTTATACAATTCTTCACATTCTTTTAAATTAAAAGGTGATAATTTTATCTCATAAGTAACACGATTATATAGCCCTCCATGATTATTTAACAGTTTATCTTGTATCCAGGAATTTGCGCTCCCACATACAATTACCATTAAATTTTTACGATGACATCCCCAAGTATTCCAAAATGCTTCAAATGCTCGTATAAATCCAGATTTTGGTGTATCCAGCCACGGCAATTCATCAAGAAATATCACCTGTCTACTTCCATCATCCCTATTTTGCAAAAATTTTTCCAACAACACAAAAGCATCTAACCAATTTTTAGGTTTTTCACATTTTTCCATTCCCTGAACGTTTAACGAATTATAAAAATGATCCAATTGTAATCTTAGTAAACCTTTTGAATTTTCATCTGCCGGAGAAAGACCAGCATGACGAAATGTAATTTTTCCCTCAAAAGTCTCATCTACAAGGTATGTCTTTCCTACTCGTCTTCTCCCGTAAATAGCAACTAGTTCTGCCCTATTTCGATTATATAATCGATTTAATTCTTTGACTTCCTGCTTTCTGCCAATCATATATGACCTCCAAAAGCGGCGGTCAACACTCATTTTTATCAATTCACCGCCGTTTTAATCATTATAAAATGTTTTAAAGCGGCGGTCAACACTCATTTTTATCAATTCACCGCCGTTTTTAACATTTTGTGTGCATATTTAACAAGAAAGTGTGCTATCACACACTTACGCGTTTAAAATTGTCAATAGCACATCTTTCTTGCCCGCGCCGAGCACGCTTGCAAAGCAAGAATCTCTTCTCGTGCGAGTGCGCATCGTTTGCACGAAGTGCTTTTGTTTGATAGGAAATTCATCGTAATTTCCTATCAAATTAAAAAAAATGCCGCCAGTCCAAAAGACTGACGACATTTTCATATTTTATATTAATTTGAACATGCTCCCTTCTTGAACAAAGTTCAAGAAGTATCGCGTTTGCAAAGCAAGCACTTTACTCCAGTTCAAACGCACCGGTATACAGCTGATAATATTTTCCTTTTTCTTCAATCAGCTTCTCATGGCTGCCACGCTCAATGATATGTCCCTGCTCCAGAACCATAATAACATCCGAATTCTGTACGGTAGACAGTCTGTGGGCGATAACGAATACGGTACGCCCTTTCATCAGTGCATCCATACCACGCTGTACGATAGCTTCTGTTCTCGTATCAATAGAAGAAGTTGCTTCATCCAGAATCATAACCGGCGGATCTGCAACGGCCGCACGGGCAATGGAGATCAGCTGTCTCTGTCCCTGGGATAAACCACTTCCATCACCGGAAAGTACCGTGTCATAACCGTTTGGCAGCATCCGGATAAATCCGTCTGCATTTGCCAGTTTTGCTGCTGCGATACATTCTTCGTCCGTTGCATCCAGTTTACCGTAACGGATATTCTCCATTACAGTTCCGGTAAACAGGTTGACCTCCTGAAGTACCACGCCAAGAGAACGACGCAGGTCAGCTTTCTTGATACGTCCGATATCCAGTCCGTCATATGTGATCGTACCTTTCTGAATATCGTAGAAACGGTTGATCAGGTTTGTAATGGTCGTCTTACCGGCTCCGGTTGCTCCTACGAAAGCAACTTTCTGTCCCGGCTCTGCATACAATGTAATATCATGCAAAACTGTTTTCTCCGGGACATAACCAAAATCTACATCGTGGAATTTCACATCCCCACGCATCTCTACCAGCTGAACGCTTCCATCTGCCTGCGGCACTTTCCATGCCCAGTGACCGGTACGCTCTGCACACTCGGTCAGTGTATCGCCATCCTTTTTTGCACGGACCAGAGTGATAGTTCCCTCATCTTCTTCCACTTCTTCATCCAGAAGTTCAAAAATACGCTCTGCACCGGCAATGGCCATAACAACGAAGTTTAACTGCTGGGAAACCTGACTGATCGGGTTTACAAAGCTTCTTGATAACTGCAGGAAAGATGCGATGGCACCAAGTGTCAGTACGCTGACACCTGTCAGGCTGATGTTTGTCACACCACTGATAGCAAGAGCTCCACCTACGATTGCTACAACAACGTAAAGGATAAATCCGATATTGTTCAGAATCGGCATCAGAATATTTGCATAAGAATTCGCCTTTGTCGCATTGACGCAGAGTTCTCCGTTTTTCAGATCAAATCCTTCTTTTGCCTGCTCCTCATGGCAGAATACTTTGACAACCTTCTGTCCGTTGATCATCTCTTCGACGTAACCGTTTACATCACCCAGAGAAACCTGCTGCTTGATAAAGTATTTTCCGCTTCGGCCAGCCACAGAACCGATTACTTTCAGAATGATAAAAACAAAAGCAACCACGATCAGCGTCAGCCAGAAACTGATACTCAGCATGGAAATAAATACGACCACGATCGTCATAACAGAGTTCAACAGCTGCGGAATACTCTGTGAGATCATCTGACGCAAGGTATCGGTATCGTTGGTATAATGACTCATAATATCGCCATGTGCATGAGTATCAAAATATCGGATCGGCAGTTTCTGCATATGAGAAAACATCTCATCACGGATTTTTTTCAGAATTCCCTGTCCGATGACAACCATAAAACGGTTATACAGGTAAGCGGCTATCGCACCTGCAAACAGGATCACCGCAACTTTAATCAGATACTGCTTCAGACCGGTAAAATCAACCTGGGACTGTGTCAGTAACGGGGTAATATAATCATCGATCAGATCCTGGATAAACACAGCGGAGTAAGCAACCGTTGCTGCAGAAACCGCAATACAGATGACTACAAAAATGAAGCGGAGTTTATATGCGCTCAAATATCCAAGGAGACGTTTCACGGTTCCTTTTGTATCTTTTGCTGCAGACATACGTTTTTTATTACTGCTCATCGTCACTTCCTCCTTTCACCTGTGATTCATATACTTCACGATAAATATCGCTACTCTTCAATAATTCTTCATGTGTACCGTAAGCACTGATCTTACCATCATCCATAACAATGATGTGATCCGCATCCTGAACGGAAGAAACACGCTGCGCAATGATGATCTTGGTCGTATCCGGAATCTCTTCCAGGAAAGCTTTGCGGATTAGTGCATCTGTCTTGGTATCTACCGCGCTGGTAGAATCATCCAGAATCAGGATCTTTGGTTTCTTCAGTAATGCACGGGCAATACACAGACGCTGTTTCTGTCCGCCGGAAACGTTATTTCCGCCCTGCTCGATGTACGTATCATATTTATGTGGGAATGTCTGTACAAAATCATCAGCCTGAGCCAGTTTACATGCATGGATCAGTTCTTCATCCGTTGCTTTCTCGTTACCCCAGCGTAGATTTTCCTTAATAGTACCTGAAAACAATACATTTTTCTGAAGTACCATAGCTACGGAATCACGCAGTGTCTCAAGATCATAATCGCGCACATCTACGCCACCGACTTTGACCTCACCGGAAGTAACATCATACAATCGCGGAATCAACTGTACCAGACTGGATTTGGAAGAACCGGTTCCACCGATGATACCAATCGTCTCACCGGAATTGATTTTCAAGTTAATGTTATCAAGTACCGGTTTATCCGCTTTTTTCGCATAGGAAAATGCAACATTTTCAAACTCGATGGATCCGTCTGGAACTTCTGTCACCGGATTCTCTTTGTTCTGAATATCACTTTCCTCTGTCAGAATCTCAACGATACGCTCTGCAGAAGATCTTGCGATGATAACCATTACAAATACCATAGAAATCATCATCAGACACATCAAAATCTGAATTGCATAGGAAAACAGACTCATCAGTTCACCGGTTGTCATACCACCGGCAATACCCGGTGTATTTCCACTGACAATGATCGCCTTAGCTCCGATCCATGCAATAGCCAATAAGCAGACATTGATGGCACACATCATTGCAGGCATATTAAATGCCAGCATTTTCTCTGCTTTTGCAAAATCCACATAGATTTTTTTTGAAATTTTTCCAAACTTCTGATCCTCATGCTCCTCACGGATAAAGGATTTTACGACTCTGACTCCGTGCAGATTCTCCTGAACCACCTCATTCAAACGGTCATACGTATTAAATACACGTTCAAAATAAGGGTGTACATGCTGCGCCAGCCAGATCAGAATAAATCCAAGTACCGGAATGGTTGCCAGAAAGATCAGGGAAATCTTCACATTAATAGTGAATGACATGATCATTGCGAAGATCATCATAATCGGTGCACGGACTGCAACGCGGATGAGCATCTGATATGCATTCTGTACATTTGTCACGTCCGTGGTCAGACGGGTTACGATACTTGCCGTCGAGAACTTATCAATGTTGGAAAAAGAAAAGTTCTGGATCCGATAGTACATATCCTTTCGCAAATTCTGTGCGAGACCGCAGGATGCGATCGATGCCTGATGGCCTGCCATTGAGCCGAAGGCAAGTGAGATCATTGCAAGTACTAAAAGGATGATTCCATATTTCCAGATGACGGACATACTTCCGGCTTCAATGCCTTTGTCGATCAGACTCGCCATAACAAATGGGATCAGCACTTCCATGATAACTTCTACGGTTACATAAACCGGCGTCAGAATACTTGCCGTTTTATATTCCCGTATGGATTCCATTAACTTTTTTACAAGTTTCACGTTTTGTTTTCCTCCTGTTTCTTATTTTTTTAAACCTATATTACAAAAACCATCTTTCATATTTTGCTGCATGCGGTGTATATAATCAAAGAACTGCTCCAGTTCCTGCTCGGAAAAACCTTTTGACAACGTCTCCTCCACCACACTGAAATCCTCCAGCATAAGCTCATCGATTTCTCTTCCCTTATCTGTCAGAATAAGTTTCTTCAGACGTGCGTCCCATGGCACACTCTGACGCTCCACCATGCCCTTTTCTACCATCAGATTAACTACCTTTGATGCCGTAGACCGGGTAATCTCAAAATTTTTCTCTAAATCTTTCTGAAATACATCTTCGTTATTTTTTGTTTTATCCGAAATATATCCAATGATCCAGGCATTGGCACCTGTAACACTGTCTATTTTCTTTTTATTCGGTGAATTTTCGATCCAACGGTGAATCTGATGTGACAGGATCCGGATATCATTCCCGATGCAATCCTTTTTCATAACGCTCCTCCTTCCCAAAGCTTTGTTATTATAACGCAAAAAATGTTTGCTGTCAAACAGTTTGACAGCAAACATTTTTATGTTTTATGATACTTTTTATTCAAATCAACCACTGCAGTTTTTATTTTTTGAGGTTATGTGTGTACTCGGTTGACAGTATATAACCATCCTTATAATGTAGCCAATAACGATAAAGCTTGAAATGAAACATAGTACGAAAAAAATGGTGGAACGATTGGCATCGTGAAAACGTTTTAAGCCAATTATATAATCGTATACAAAATATAAAATATTGATAATTATAAAAATAACAGTGGACAATGTTATTTTATCTGCAAACCAGGTCTGCCAGGCACTGAAATATACAATTTGAATAATTATGTAAACGAGGATGCCAATAATAAATAGGCGCCAGAAATCATATCTGCCAAGATAAGACGATTTGCCATTAAAGTGTTTCATAATATCTCCCCCTTGTCTATTAGGGTAGTGTCAAAAACTACCTGTTTTTTATTGTTCTAAATCCTATGAATATGGTCTTTATCCGTTTCCATATATCTGATAATAACACTGTGCCTTTGACATATCTCATATGAATACTGCTTTATATCATCTGATATCTGTCTCAAAACCAGTAATTTCTTCCTATATTTACAGACAAAAATAATGTGATATTGTAATAGGTATTTGTGTCTGTTTTTAGATTTCCATGTTCCCATGCCATGAGTATACAATAATTTCTGTTTTTTTGCTACCTTAACCCACCGTCTAAAGCCAGTGGGATTGCGGTAGCCTTATTTCAAAAAATAAAAAAATTTGTGTTTTTGAAAACGACATCTTGCATATACTATTAGCAGACAGTATACTAAGTATAACAAAGCGGTTTCGAAAAATGAAAAAACTTCAATTTTTGAAAGTGGGTGACTAAATGAAAACAATCACGAGAGCAAAATATCTCGATAGAATCATTGAACTGAACGGCACTCCTGACATCAAGATTATCACGGGTATTCGTCGATCTGGTAAGTCCAAACTGATGCAGGCGTACATTGCGTATCTGAAAAGCAACTTTGAAAACATCAATATTATCTTCATTGACTTCATGGATTTAGCGTATGAAGAAATCAAGGAATACCATGCCTTACACACCTATGTGGAAGAACATTATCAGGAAGGCAAAACGAACTACCTGTTTGTAGACGAGGTTCAGATGTGTCCCAAGTTTGAGCTGGCAATCAACAGCCTGTACTCTAAGGGAAAATACGACATCTATGTAACAGGCTCTAATGCTTTCCTGTTGAGTGCGGATCTGGCAACTCTGTTTACCGGACGTTATATTGAAATTCATGTGTTTCCTTTCAGTTTCCAGGAATATTGCCAGTTTTATGATGATATTAGTGACAAAGATAAGCTCTTTGATGAGTACGCTATCAAAGGCGGTTTAGCAGGTTCCTATGCTTATAGAACCGAAAAAGACAGAACAAACTATATAAAAGAAGTCTACGAAACCATTGTTACAAGGGACTTAGTACAGAAATATGCTCTGCCGGACACTTTGGTTTTACAGCGTCTGAGCGAGTTCCTTATGGATAATATCAGCAACCTGACTTCTCCGAATAAGGTTAGTCAGCTACTGACAGCAAATGAGACTCCAACCAATCATGTAACCGTTGGAAAGTACATTAAGTATTTGTGCAATGCTTTTGTATTTTATGATATTAAGAGATACGACATCCGAGGTAAGAAATACCTTGAAAGCTCTGAAAAGTTCTATTTGTGTGACAGCGGTATTCGATATGCAATACTGGGAAGCAGAAATATGGATTATGGCAGAGTATATGAAAACATCGTTTGCATCGAGCTTCTTCGCCGTGGATACAATGTCTATGTGGGCAAGCTCTATCAAAAGGAGATCGACTTTGTTGCTCAGAGAGGTAGCGAAAAGATTTATATTCAGGTCAGCGACAACATTTCCGGGCAGGAAACATTTGAGAGAGAATGTTCTCCTCTGCTTCAGATTCGAGATGCTTATCCGAAAATGATTATTGCCAGAACCAAACATCCTCAATATAGTTATGAAGGAATCGTAATTCACGATATAGCCGATTGGTTACTACAAGAATAGGCAGGTCGAAATATCTCCGTCATTCTCTTTTGAAATGATGGAGATATTTTTATGTGCGCCTTGCGGCACAGGTCACTAATCTGGTATTATTTTTTTCTATATCATATCTCAAATCCAGAAAAAATTTAGGATGTCGATGCAGACAATATCTGCCTGATCAACACCCTGTTTTCTAATTAAAAAATAATATCAGATTTGTTTTTTAATAATACGATTCCGGAAATCAGAACCAGTAATCCGATGATCATTGCACACACACCGGCGATGATCCCCAAAATGCCGGAATGTTTCATCTTAAAATAAATATTCTCCATCTTTTTCTCTCTCCTGCGTCATACTCGATTTCATGTTAGCAATCAGATTTTCTCTCACCCAATTGCTTTATATAGATATATTTTACCATTATTCTAACCGTATTCCCATAGTTTTTTCTAACTGAAAAATAAATTTTTCATAAAAAAGCTCACTTGCGAACGATACTTCTTGAACCGCTGAAAAAAAAATACGACCAGCCCACAACTTTTGTGAACCAGTCGTATTTTCTATTTTTTATACAAATGTAAATCTCACTATGTGATAAGTATAATCACTTAAGCTGCTTATCTCTGAGAACGTCCGATCTCAAGACCTTTCTCGAAAGCTTCTTTGTTCAGCGGAAGTAATTTTGCTTTTTTCGCAAGTTTATGCTCGATGGTTCCCCATACAACTTCCGGAGATACAACCTCTGTATAACCAACGTATACACCAAGCATGATTACGTTTAATACTTTTGCATTTCCCATTTCCAGAGCCATCTCTGTAACCGGTGCTTTTACAACTTTCACGTCTGTTCTGTCGATATCCTCTTCCGGAACGATAGAGCTGTTGATGAAAAGTGTACCACCCTGTTTCAGAGTCGGAAGGAATTTCTGCAGGGACGGACCGTTCATAACGATCAGGTCGTCCATAACATCACCCAGAGGTGCTCCTACCATCTCGTCGGAGATTACAACGAAGCAGTTCGCTGTACCACCACGCTGCTCAGCGCCGTAGGACGGGAAGAAAGTAACGTTTTTATCTGTAGAATCACAGGTTGCAGATGCAAGGAATTTACCAAGAGTCATAACACCCTGTCCGCCGAATCCGGCAACACATAAATTTGTTTCCATATTGACTTCCTCCTATTTATCTCTGATTACGCCCAGCGGATATTCCGGAAGCATTTTCTGCCCGATGAAATCCAATGCGTCTAACGGCTCAAGTCCCCAGTTTGTCGGGCAGCTTGTTACGATTTCTACCATAGAGAAGCCTTTTCCGTCGATCTGATTCTGGAACGCTTTCTTGATTGCATTTTTGGTTTTGATAACATTCTGCGGAGTGTTGCAGCTTGTTCTTACAAGGTAAGCAGGAGCTGTCAGTTTGTCTAAAATCTCACACATATGCATCGGGTAACCATGCTCTTCCGGGATACGTCCTTTCGGAGCTGTGGAAGCTTTCATGCCAACCAGAGTAGTCGGCGCCATCTGTCCACCTGTCATACCATAAATACCGTTGTTAATGAAGATAACAGTGATGTTCTCACCACGGTTAGCTGCAGAAACAGACTCTGCAAGACCGATGGAAGCGAAGTCACCATCACCCTGATATGTGAAATACAGAGTATCCGGATTGCTTCTCTTCATACCTGTTGCTACTGCACAGGCACGACCATGCGGTGCTGTAATTGTATCATATGCGATATAATCCATATGAAGACCACAGCATCCGATACCGGTAATCATAACTGCTTTATCTACAAGGTTCATCTCTTCGAGAGCCTCACCGATTAATTTTACAACCGTGCTGTGCATACAGCCCGGGCAGAATCCGGATACTTTATCTTCCTGGATTGTTTTTGTTCTTGAATAAACTAATTCCATGTTCCGTATCCTCCTTATTATCCTAAAATCTTTTTAACAGCCTCGATCACTGCCTCACGGCTCATGATGTTACCACCGGAGCACAGGCATGTCTCGATAGCGCAACGACCTTTAACACCCATCTCTACGTCCTCAACGAACTGTGCCGGAATAGACATCTCTACGTCAAGAACTGCTTTACAGATATCGTAGTTGATCTTGTCATAAGAAGCATATGGGAACGGGCTGACTGTAATAGGACGGATCAGACCGATCTTGTAACCTTCCTTACGAAGAATGTCTACAACAGATTTGCAGATACGAGCGGAGATACCATAAGCGGTAAGTACAAGCTCAGCATCCTCGATCTGATACTCTTCTACCATGACATCTTTTTCCCAGCTGGCATACATTTTTGCAGCATCTTCGTTCCATGCCTGCATTTTCTTTGTATCCCACTGACCTGGCTGAATCCAGGAACGATTTGCATAGTCAAGTTCATGACCAATACAAGCCCATTTCTTTTTGCTCTCTTTGATTGCTGCGATCTCTTCATCAGATTTCATCTCTGGAAGTTCAACCGGCTCCATCATAGTTCCGATCACACCGTCTGCAAGGATCAGAACCGGATTCATGTCACGATCTGCATAATCAAATGCTGCATATGTAAGATCAACTGCCTCCTGTACAGTAGACGGAGCCAGAACCATCATACGGAAACCACCGTTACCGGAAGCTTTTGTAGCCTGGAAGTAATCCTGCTGTGCCGGCTGGATCGCACCTACACCTGGGCCTCCTCTGGAAATATTGGAATATACAATTGGAACACGTGCTGCTGCACAATAGGAAATTCCCTCGCTCTTTAATGCGATTCCCGGGCTGGAAGAAGATGTCATAGATCTTGTTCCTGCTGCTGCTGCTCCGTATACCATGTTTACAGATGCAACCTCAGACTCACCCTGTACAAAGTTACCGCCTACTTCCGGAAGTCTTCTTGCAAAATACTCCGGGATCTCGTTCTGCGGTGTGATAGGATATCCGGCGAAAAATCTACAGCCGGCTCTTACTGCTGCTTCAGCGATAGCTTCACAGCCTTTCATTAATACTCTTGCCATAATCTTTCTACCTCCTTATTTGTAGATCTCTATCGCACCATCCGGACAGATACGTCCGCACATACAACAGGCGATACAAGCATCCATGTTTGTCGGTACCACATACTCATAACCCTTAGAGTTTACTTCATGTCCGATTTCCAGTACGTTCTTCGGACAGAACTTAATGCAGTAACCACAGCTTTTACAGCGTTCTGATTTAACCACGATTTTTGCCATCGATTAAATCCTCCTCTCAAGATAATAAATACTTGTTATAATTGATTATTTTTAAACATCGATATACACGATGTTTGAAAGCTTGATTCTCCGGGAATCATCCCCGTCCCGGAACCGGCTGACCATCTGCAAAGTCTGTCTGCAGCCAGGGATAAGTCAGAAACAATTCAATCGGAAATACCGGCACATCTGAGGAATCTTTTACGTCCTCGTACAGATCTTCCCTGACACATGCAAAATCCACCGCAATATACGGTGTCACCATTTCAGACATCTTACGGCTGCCCTCGATAAATTCCTTTGCCGTTGTGGTGATTCCATTGTTCGGATTGTTCACCATATGAAGTTTACCAAGCTGTATATGGGAAACACCGAGAATCTGTCCCAGTGTACCATCGATATGATCGATATCATTGGACCACGGTCGATATGCATTCAGCACATAATACACAATGGTATTGTCTTTGTTCAGCTTTGGCGCATAACCGCCGATGGCGCGCGCTCCGATGTGATCTCCGCCGACATCCATAACCACGTAACAATCTTCATCCTTCAGCAGACGATTGACACCTCCGACAACCGTCGGCGCATCCATGAACTGTTTTTCATGGTGACAGATAATTCCCAACGCTTCCATCTGCATCTCTACATCTCTGGATCGAAACAGTGGCTTGGTCATATCCATGTCAAAGAAATGTACCGGCTTATCCTGAAGCTGCACCAGCCATTTTGCGAAATTAATGGAAATCTCGCTTTTTCCGCTTCCGGCTTCGCCGACAAATACAAAATTAATGTTGTCTCCAATGAGCTTTTTTAATTTATCCTGCATTCTGCAGCTTCCTCCGTTCCATTCCCTGATCGGAAATTCTCTCATCGAAGCCATTCTACTACATTTCCTTGAGTTAGTCACGCCTTTTTTTATAAAAAATATGAAATATCATATATTTTGCACGATTTATTATAAAAAAAGAAGAACAAACGAAAAATTTGCTCTTCTCATACGCTTTTTCAAGAATGCCCTCGTCATTTTCGAATAATGATCATGACTTCCTCCCCGTAGCGTTCCGCCAGCGTCTCATACAACATCCGGATAATTTTTGCATGGGCACAGTTTTTTCGGAACGCTCCAACGATCGGAACCGTTGCTTCCAAGCGCACATATTTGAATTTTTTGTCATAAATTGGCTGACACCACAGATCCATAATTGCCGCACTGTCCTCCCGATCCATCAGTGACAATAGCGTGGCATGATTTGGCACCACTTTTGTCTTAGGAATAAATTCTTTCTGCACACAGATCTGTTCCAGATTTGCCCTGGAATATTCCACCGGTGCATCCGCTGACAGATAAAAAACAGAATCCTGAAAATCCGCAATATCCTTTTTTGTTCCAAACTCTTTTGGATAAATCACCGCCTGCGGTACCTGGCAGATTTCCATTACTTCCAGATCACTGTGCAATTTCTCCATCTCCGGGAAATTCATGGTCAGAATAAAATCGAGATTTCCACTGTAAAGCAGATCATACAGCCGCTCATAAGAATGGCTTTCCAGATCCACGTTCAGATATGGAAACTCCTCCTGCAGTGCATCCAGCATCAGCGGATAAAATCCTGTTATACTCCACCCCCGCACATATCCGAACTTCAGCGTCGTGATATCGGTATTTTCACGCTGGATCAGTTCACTCTTCCTCTTTGTCTCTTCAAACTCCCGTCTGCATTTTTCAAACATTTCGTAATATAATTTTCCGCTCTCTGTCAGTTCCAGCGTCTTATGTGCGGAACGCGCAAACAGCTTTGTATTTAATTCTTTCTCCAGCGTAGCGATCATTCTGCTGACCCCCGGCTGTGTCAGATACAATTTTTCTGCTACCTTTGTAAAATTCCGTTCTTTCACAGCTTCTAAAAAACATGCAATCTGCCGGTCATTCATCTGTTGCCTTCTCCTTATTTCCCCATAAGTCCTTAACATTTCAGGGTTTATCATACCATAAATCATATGATAGGTAAACAAATCATTATTTTTCTTCCCGGTCCGTAATTGTTATAATAGATGCAACGTAACCGATGGTTTACTGAATGATATTTCATCTCAGAATCACACACCAAGTCTCACATGCGTTCGACTTGAATTTAATTTGAAGGAGAAGGAAACATGCAAACAAACAAAGAAGCACTGCTGGCACTGTTAAAAGGTGAAAAAGCAGATTTTATCCCGGAAGTATATTCTACCATGAAAGATGTGGTTTTCCCGGGAGACCGATACATCGAACTTGGAGATAAATTCGATCCTTACGGAACCGGCCCGGATGCCTGGGGCGTTCTATGGACCAATCAGGGACCTGATCCTATCATTGACGGAAACATGGTCGCCAAAGATTTTAAACTGTTTGACGATATGGATGAATGGAAAGAAAAAGTCAAATTCCCGCCACTGGATTTCATGCCGATCGAGCAGATCTTCCAGGCAATGTGCGGAGGTATGCACGTAAATCCGGAAACTGATGTGGTTTCCTGTCTGATTCTTTCCGGACAGTTTGAACGTATGAATCAGCTCATCGGTATGGAAAATGCACTTTGTGCTTTCTATGAATATCCGGACGAAGTACATGAGTTTTTTGATGCTATGTGTGAATATAAATTAAAATGTATTGACCTTGCTTACAAATATCTGAAACCGGATGTTATTCATATGCATGACGACTGGGGAACAAATAAAAATCTGTTCTTCTCCCCGGAAATCTGGCGCGAATTCATAAAACCAAACGAAGAAAAATACGTAAAACGTATCCACGATCACGGCATGCTCTACATCCATCACTCCTGTGGTAATGTCGACAAGATCATTCCGGAACTGGCTGAAATCGGTATCGATGCCCTGGAACCGGTTATGCTTTGTAATGATATCGAAGGCAGTCTGAAGACATGTGGTGACAAGATAACCCTTATGGGCGGCATCGATAATCAGATGATTGATCAGAAAGGTACCGATGAGGATGTCATCCGTGCAGAAGTGCGCCGTGCCATGGACACGTATGTTGGAAAAGGACGTTATATCCCTTACTATATCCCGACAAACAAAGAAACGTTCGGTATCTACATCGATGAAGTAACAAAATATGGCAAAGATATTTTCCACAAATAAAAATCTGCGGATGCCACAATGATTCCTAATTAAAACCAGATACATAATTAAGAGTATTTATAAGAAACTTCATATATTTTTAAGATCTCATTGTTATACTAAGAATTATAACAGTGAGATTTTTTTACAGAAAACAAAGGACGTATACGATTATGCATATGAAAAACACCAAGAAGAAAACACTTACCGGTCTGCTGATCTGCATTTTCCTCATTGCAGCTCTTTTTCTCGGCGGAAAACTGTTGTTTTATCATGTTTCTGATGCAGAAAATATCTGGTATTTTTCCGGCGATACTGCTCAGAGGATAGAAAATATACAGATGCTTCCGGAACATGCACTGGACGATTATGATTCTCTGATGGTTGTTGCACATCCCGATGACGAAACAATCTGGGGCGGGGCGCATCTGCTAAAAGGCAAATATGTCGTAGTCTGCATTACAAACGGAAACAACCGCACCCGCAGAAAAGAGTTTGCCGCTGTCATGAAACAGACGAATTCTATCGGTCTTATGCTGTCCTTTCCGGATAAAACCCATGGCAAACGCAACAACTGGGAAAGCTGCCGGGAAGAAATCCAACAGAGCATCGACACCATCGTTGCACAGAAAGACTGGGCCACCATCGCAACCCACAATTCCAAGGGCGAATATGGCCATATCCATCACCAGATGACAAGTGCCATCACCACTGCCGCTGCGAAAAAGGCAGATCTGACAGATCATCTGTATTACTTCGGAACTTATGTCAAAGCGAAAAATATGGAAAAGCAAAAAAATCAGCAATATCTCACCAATCCGCTTACCGGCGACGAATTGGAAGCGAAGCTCTGTCTCACAAAGTTCTACGCTTCCCAGCACAAAGTCATGGAGCATCTTGGACACATGCTTCCTTACGAAAACTGGATTCTTTATATTCAAGTCGATCGCACGTGAGACTTGGTGCGTGATTCTGGTCAGCGTAAGCTGACATATTCATCTCAGAATCACTGCACTCTACACTTCGTTTCGGTCGGCGCAAAACCATTGTCTCCCAGACAATGTGCGCTCTCGCGGAGCGTTTATCTTATAATAATTCCCGGATCTGATAAGCCAGGATCAGTTCAAAGCGGCTCTGCAGACTGCTGAAATCTTTTCCAAGTATTTTTTTGATCTTGTTCAGCTGATAGTTGATCGTATTGCGGTGCACATATACTGCGTCCGCGAGTGCCTGCACACTGCCGTCCATCTCCAGATACTGCTGCAGCAAGTCCAGATATTGGGTATTATTTTCCCGGTCATAGCGCTCCAGAGCCCCCAGTGTCTCATGATAATAACTCTCCAGCACCGCACTGTCACCGACAGACAACAGAATCTTTCTGGCACCGAACTCGTCATAGAACAACGGACTCTTCCCTTTCTTTCGTGCCAGACGCAAAAGCGTACAGACCTTCTGATAATTGCCAGACAGATGTTCAATACCAGATTCGTTCTGGCTGACCGCAATCTTTAATTTCACCGTCTCTGAACCTTCCTGCTCCTCCAGCCGTCTGGCCACTTCATGGATTTCCTCGTTAATAAAATCATTCATCACGATAAAAATAGATTCTGAAGAAACAAAATAACCGATTGTTCCCACCATCCGCTCCATCCGCCGCAGCAGATGAGCACGGAACATTTTCTGCCGGTAAACATTACGGTTCAGAAAATCAATATCCACACCCATGATGCAGAATTTTCCATTAATATTAAAATTATTCCGGGCCAGCGCCGGCAGATATTCCCTGGCATTTTTCGGATCAAACACAATATTTTTCAGCGTATCTGCCAGATTTTCCTCCTCTTTTTCATTCTGAAAGATCTGATTGGAAAAGTCTCTTGTTATGTCTACCAACCGGGTCTTCCATGGTACTTCCAGCAGCGGAAAATTCATCTGATTACAATAATCAATAACCTCCTGCGGCACTGACGTAATGTAAGGTCCCACATTCACCACCAGACCGCTGGCTTCCCTTTCATACAGATTTTCCACAAATTCCAGCAGCCATTCATTTCCCTCCTGGGCGATTCCTGTCGTAAAGATCAGTTCCCCACCATGAATAAAGCCACCGGTTTCCACATCCTCCAGCGTATGAATCCATTGCACAATATTTCCAGTCCCGTTCTCACCGGCCAGAATCCTCATTCCGTACAGATAACTTGCTTTCTCACATAACTGTCTCAGTAAAATTGCCATATTCATCGCTCCTACTCAAAAAACAAGAAGCCATAACCGGATTACGGTCATGGCTTCTTTGCGTCTGTCTTTCGTTATTCAAGCCCGTATTCCCCTGAATACTGACTTTTGATACATCGTAACGGTATTTTGCAAAAAAGGCAAGTACATTTTTTATAAATTTTATTGTGCTCCGGCACAAAGTTAGTCTCCAAATCGATAATTAACATAATCCACGATCAGTTTGACACAATTATCAATCCCTACTTTATAGCTGTTCAGCACCAGATCATAATTCATCGGATCCCGCCACTCACCGCCGTAAGTGTAGTGGTTATAATATTCACTGCGGTACTTATTCGTCTTTTTATACATCTGTAAGGCACGCTGCTCCGATACATTTGTCCGTTCCATAATGGTATGAATGCAGGCGTTCTGTGGTGCTTCGATAAAAACATTGATAACATTTCCGTAAGGTCTCAACACAAAATCTGCACATTTTCCGATCACGATAAAGGATTCGCTTCTTGCCATCGTCTGAAGGATATCCGCCTGAATATTAAACAGGTTATTGTCAGATGTGAAATCTTTTTCTCTTGCTTCCAGCACTGTGGAGAATGGCATGGATGCAAGTTTTTTTGCCAGAAATCCACCATTCAGACGTTCATCCATATCGACAAACAATTTTTCATCAATGCCGCTTTTTTCGGAAGCCATCGCCAGAATCTGTCGCTCATAGCATGGAATCCCAAGTTCTTTTGACAACGCCAGTCCGATCGTTTTTCCACCTGCTCCAAAGTTTCTGGCAATGGTAATCACATAATTTGTTCGCATCTTCTCACCTCGCTCACACTTTTTCACCCTGACTTTAGTCTTCTTTGTCACATTTCAGAACGGCATTTAATAATACGGAAGCACCCATCGTACACTGTTTTGTGGAAGTAAACTCCGGTTCGCAATGAGAATGTCCATCTTTGGAAGGAACAAATACCATGGTTGTCGGAAGCATGTAAGAAGCAAACTGTGCATCATGTCCGGCACCGGAGTTGATCTTCTGATTAGAATATCCAAGTTCATTTACAGCATCCTGTACATAACCAACCAATGTCTTGTCGTAGTATACAGTATCACGGGTCCATGCTACTTCGTAATCCACCTTGCATTTTGCCACTTCTTTCGGCATATTTTCAATAATGCTGACTACCTGAGCGATGACCTTCGGATCTTCATGTCTTGCATCCAGCGAGAAATCCACATAATCAGGAATAACAGTATGTACATTCGGATGGCATACAATCTCACCTGTTGTATATACAAGTTCCGGATCCAGTTTATCCAGCTCTTCATGCAGATATTCCAGCACTTTGGCTGCTGCAAACAACGCATCTTTTCTGTATTTCATCGGAGTTGTTCCTGCATGATCTGCCTGACCGTAAGTGCGGATACGATAGTTTACCATACCAAGGACACAGGTTACGACACCGATATCATTTCCTGCTGCTTCCAGGATCGGTCCCTGCTCGATATGAAGTTCAAACATCGCTTTGTATTCCTCCGGATTCAGACGGTTTTTGATATCACCTTTGTAACCGGATGCGTTTAATGCCATTTCAAATGTCTTTGTCGGATCCAGTACAGATTTCGATGCCATCATATCTTCAAATCTAAAGTTTTTCGCAATATCTTCCGGCAGATATTTGTTACAGATAATTCCGGATGCCATCATTGCCGGTGGATAAAGGGAACCTTCCTCATTTGTCCAGATCATGGCTGTAATATCATGCTTGTGCGGAATATTTTCTGCTGCAATCGTCTCCAGCACCTCCATCGCTCCCATCACACCAAGAATTCCATCATAGTTTCCACCATTTTTTACGGAATCACAATGAGATGCCATGACAATATTTTTCAAAAACGGATCAGAACCTTTTAATGTGGCATACACACAGGCCACATCATCTGTCTTAATCTCGGCACCAATGGCCTCCATCCGTCTGATAAATTCACCTCTTGCCTGCAATGCTTCCGGAGAAAGGGAATATCTGGTGATTCCGCCATGACCCGCATCTCCAAATTTACTCATTTTGCTGATTTTATCCTGCATTCTCGCTTCACTACATTCATACATGACTGGTTCCTCCTTATTTCCTATGCATTTACCTCATGCTTTTTGTTTTTACGTTACCTGTATTTTTACACTAACCGCATTTTCAGACTGCCTCTTTTTCTGCTTCTGCATCAACTGCTTTCATTTTTCTCACTTTGGAAAATACTTTTCCCGGTGTGATCGCTCCTGCCGGACAGATGGTCAGGCACAAATGGCAGCCGACACATTTCTTTCCATTTAAAACCGGATGACGGTTGCTATCAATGGTGATTGCCTGGTGTCCTCCATCATAACAGGAAATGTAGCACCGTCCGCATCCCACGCACAGTTCCCGGTTAAATTTGGGAAAACTGATGCCGGATCGGTCCAGCTCATCGGTTCCTACAATATGTGACAACGCCTTTCCCTGCATCTCTGCAACGGAATGATATCCTTTTTCCGTCAGATACCGGGACAAACCGTCGATCATGTCTTCAATGATCCGATAGCCATACTGCATAACCGCCGTTGTCACCTGCACGGTGGAACATCCCATGGCAATAAATTCTGCTGCATCACGCCATGTCTCAATGCCACCCATACCGCTGATCTCCGGTTGGTCCATCAATGGTGATACCGCCATATCATGGATAAAACGAAGGGCGATCGGTTTTACCGCCTTTCCGGAATAACCGCCGACGGCTGTTTTTCCCGCAACAGATGGAGCGGATGAAAAATCATCCAGATTTACGTTCATGATACTTTTTATTGTATTGATAGCGGCCAGACCTTCCGCTCCGGCTTCCATGACCGCTGCCGCCGGAATTTCCATATTTGTGATATTCGGTGTCATCTTTGCCAGCACAGGAAGCTTTGTGCCCCGTTTTACGGCTTTCACATATTTTGCTACCAGTTCCGGATGCGTTCCGACATCGCTGCCAAGCCCTTCTTCCGTCATATTCGGACAGGAGAAATTGCATTCAACGACATCCGCTCCCGCCTCCTCCATCAATGCTCCAAGCTTTGTCCATTCCTCCTCATCACGTCCCATGATAGATGCCACAATGACTTTTGACGGATAATTTTCTTTTAATTTTTTCAGATATCCCATATTTTCTTCCAGGGTATGATCAGATATCTGCTCGATATTTTTGAATCCCACATAGGGGGTATTTTCTTTTCGCATATCTGCAAACCGCGGGGACACTTCTTCCGGAACAAATAATCCAATTGTCTTAAAAGCAACACCGGCCCACCCCATATCAAAGGCTTTTGCCACCATCTCATAATCGCTTCCGACAACAGAAGAAGAAAGCAAAAACGGATTTTCACATCTTACGCCGCAAATAGTAGTCGTCAGATCCACTTCCGGTTTCGCTGCCACGCCGATTCTTCGAATCTGTTCCAGCACTTCCGGAATTTCCACGGCACTGTCTAATTTTTTTCTGCGGCAGGCACTCATACATACGGGGTTGCTGCAATCCATGCAGGAAACATTTCCCACTTTTTCAGCTGCTCCCATATGATTCTCAAACCGGAAGGAACGAATGATCTCGCTGACCGGAAGATGTGAGGTGCACGCATGGCTGCAGGGAGCATTTTCACATAGCAGACACCGGCTGGTCTGTGTCTCCAGAAATAATTCCCGATTAAACATGTTGCTCCTCCTTTCTGAATTTCTCGTAATGTGTGCAAAACGATTACTCTTAAACATAAGCAGGCACAATGTATTTTACCGCCTTGCTTTATGCTTATGAAACAACTAGGTTTTACACATATATCTACAGTTTCTATTGTTCTCTTGGTTTACGCTTAATATATTGTCCCATACCCGGTGTTCCGACAAATTCACCGTTATCGTACACAAGTTTTCCTCTGAGGTATGTCTGTACCGGATAGCCATGCAATTTTTTGCCTTCCCAGATGGTATGGTCACAATCGGAATGCATATTGGATACAGAAATCGTGAAATCTTTGTCTTTATCATAAATAACAATATCTGCATCTTTTCCGATGCTGAGAGAACCTTTATCTGTGCATCCGAAAATCTTTGCCGGATTGGCAGAACAAAGTTCTACAACTTTTTCAAATGTGATTTTTCCGGAATTTGCTGCATCCAGCATGTATGGATACATATTTTCCACACCGGCACATCCGTTTGGAATCTTCGTAAAATCGTCTTTGCCCCAATCTTTTTCATAAGACTGGAACGGGCAGTGATCCGTTGCGATCGTATCGATAAATCCGTCCTTGATTGCTTCCCATAAGGCATCCAGACTTTCCTGCCCTTTCATCGGCGGTGAGCATACAAAGTTTCTTCCATCTTCTCTCTTGTATACATCACAGGTAAATTCCAGATACTGTGGACAAGTCTCTACGTAAACCGGTGCGCCTTCCTCTTTTGCCCGGATACAGGCTTCCAGTCCTTCTTTATCCGCCATATGCACGATATAGATCGGTGCATCCAGATGTTTTGCCCAATGAACCGCTCTCTGATCGGCTTCTGCCTCCACATATTCCGGGCGGCTCAAATAATGATACCAGGCACTTGTTTTTCCTTCTTTCAGGAAGTTTTCTATATTCAGATCAATCAGATCCGGATTTTCCGCATGGACATTGATCATAGCTCCCAGTTCTTTTGCCCGAAGCAACAATCTTGCCAGTGTCGCATCATCTACCATCATACCTTCTTTTTTGTATACAAGGAAGCATTTAAAACTTGTGATGCCTTCCGCTACGGCTTTCTCCAGCTCATCTAAAATTTCACCGTCATTTAAATTTGTGATACAACAATGCATAGCATAGTCCACACAGGCTTCTTTCTCCAGCACTTTCCGCTTGGAATTGACCAGACCAAGAATGGTTTCTCCCGCATGCTGCACCGGATAGTCAAAAATTGTTGTTACACCGCCGCAGGCTGCAGCTCTCGTTCCTGCCAGATAACTGTCCGCAGAAACAGTTCCGCCAAAAGGCATTGCCATGTGGGTATGTGCATCAATGGCACCCGGAAGCACCAACTTTCCAGTGGCATCCACAATCTCTTTCGCATCTGTATCTAAATCTTTTCCGATGGCTGTAATTTTGCCATCCTTTACTGCCAGATCAGCAACAAAACTTTCTGTGGCAGTTACAATTGTTCCATTCTTAATCAGTAAATCCATCAAAATCCATGCGCCTTCTTTCAACATCTTTTTTGCTGCCACCGCAGCAGACATGGATTCCAGGAGAAATCTCCATGCCTGTGTTGCGGCTCACAGCAAGCTATTTTATTTAGAGTAGTTATCTAATTTGTATACAAGTACAAGTCCGGATCTCTGGAAGATCTGAGAAACTTCTACCAGGTTCATTCCACCTGCATCTGCGGAGATCAGATTTGTAAACCATGTCACACCAAAGTCTACGGTTCCGTTATTTACGGCTGTTGTCTCACTGATATCACCACCACCGGATACAATGTTGACATTCAGGCCAACTTCATCGTAGTAACCTTTGTCCAGTGCAACGTAATATCCCATAAACTGTGCATCCGGGAGCCATTTTAACTGGATTGATACGTCGGATTTCTCCGGTGTTCCAAGGTCGCTGCCATCAGATGCTGTAACTGCTTCCCAGAAAGATGTGTCACGAACATCATCCAATGTAAAGTTCTGCAGTTTTTCTGCTGCTGCTGAGTCATCTAACTGTACATACTGTTTTGCCAGATCCAGTGTCTGCTGCATAGCATCCAGATCCATATAACCATAATCGCTGACGGTCTCGCCTTTTGTATTCGTTGTTACCAGTTTGGCAACCTCGTCTGCCATGTAAGCCTGGTGATCAGCAGATACCGAAGAACCATATTCGTAACAGATTTCTGCTGCCTCATCCGGATGTTCTACTGCGTAAGCCCAACCTTTTAATGATGCATAAAGGAATGCTTTTACGGTGTTTGGATTCTGTGCAGCAAACTGCTTGGTACAGAAAATATTGTCCTCAAGCATTGCCACGCCTTCATCGTTCATATCGATCGTTCCTACCGTATCGCCATAATCATAACCACCGTCATAATCATTTTTTACAAGTCCAAGTTCATTAAATGTCATTGCGGATGCAAGTTTGATAGAATCATCATCAAAACCATCCATAGTAAAATCCTGACTCAGATAATCCGTCGGCTCGCCGTATTTTGTCAGCAGTGCCTGAATCTCATACTCATTTCCAAGTCCCCAGTTTCCAACGGTTCCTGCTTCTGCGGCAGATTTGATAATATCCTCATTGCTCATCACTTCTCCGGTGCTTTCTGCGGATGCAGAACTGTCTGATTTGGATGAGCTGCCCTGCTGATCAGAGTTGCCACAGCCTGCAAATAAGGATACGGCCAATACTGTCACACCAATTACAGATATTAGTTTTCTCATTCTTTTCTTCATCACTTTTTCCTCCTCAACTGAAGTCTTGCTTCACTCACTCTGAAAAATGATTCTTTCTTCCTGTCAAAGTGAATGGATTTTTATAAAAATGGAACCAGGTTCCATAATTACCTTTTTCGCTATAAATTTTCTTTTTTATGTGATTTTTCTTTCATAAACCACATTGTATTAATGATATTTTTTCATTACGATTGCTTCTACGATCATCAGGATCGCGTAAAATACAATTCCGATACCACAGGCTACTGCGATGTATGCCCATGCGGTGGAATACTGTGCCTGTACAATATTTTCACGGATCTCACGCCCTACACCGACGATATATTCTGCAAAATACTCACTTACAATGGCACTGATCACGGCATTCGGAGTACTTACTTTCAATGCGGTAAATATGTATGGCACGCTGTTTGGCATCTGCAGTTTGAAAAACACCTGCCGTTTTGTCGCTGCATAAGAGGCCATCATATCTTTTGCAAATGGTTTTAACTCATTTAGTCCACGATATGCATTAATACTCATCGATGCGATACTGACGATCATGACCACCAGTATTTTTGCCACCATACTTCGGATTTCCGGCTGATTGCTGACGTCTTTTGTCCAGTTTGTCATAACCGGTGCCAGAGCCACGATGGGAATCGCATTAAATGCAGATACGATCGGAAGTCCTGCGCCGCCCCACTTCGGAGCTATCGTTGCCAGAACTGCCACAAGATAACCAAGAACAGAACCGACGATCAGTCCGATAGCGGATACCATCACGGTGGACTTGATATTTACCAGCATTGCGGACCAGTTATCATGGATGATGGCTGCGATTCGTGTCGGAAGCGGAAGGGTAAATACATCCGTCCGCAATATTGCGTGTATCACCTGTGACTGCCACAGGATAAAAATCAGGAGTGCCAGAAGAACCGGTAAAATGATTCCAAGTGCTTTCTGCGCCTGTGCACTCTCTTTCATGCGAACAATCAGACTTTTCTTTCTCGTGATCATTTTCCGTTCCCCTTTCCTTTGATTTTTCGGTCAATCCGTTTCAATGGTGAGATTGCCAGCTCCAGCCAGCCCATGATTTTTGCACTTAATACACCGATTACGGCACTGACAAGTACGATATCCCAGAATACATATATGGACATCGCATGTTTCAGGGACTGTGATAACATACAGCCAAGTCCGCCATCACCCTGCAGTGTATCTACCAGGATGGATGCTGTGATTGCCATCGGTGCTGCGATTTTCAATCCGATGAAAAAATATGGGATACAGGATGGAATCAGTACTTTTTTATAAATTGTTCTGCGGTTCGCCGCGTAAGAATACATCAATTCGTATTTTTCCTGCTGTACCGATTTCAAACCAGCCAGTGTATTGGCCGCCACCGGATAAAAAGTAAGGATCGCTGCGATAACGATCCGGCTGACGCCAATGCTTCCTGTCAGAGAAAGGATGATCGGTGCCATGCCCAAAATCGGAATCAACTGAATCAACATCAGATACGGAAATGCAAGTTTTTCTACAATTCCGGAAAGCTTCATCAGAAGCGCCAGACCAAATCCTGCCACCATTCCGATGAGGAATCCGACTGCTGCACGAAGCAGTGTCTGTACGGATGCGAGTGCCACAACCTGAAGTGCTGTCTGTGTACCAGTCACCTTTTTTGTTGAGATTAAGGAATACAAGATCTGGTAAATATGCGGAAGAATATTTTCCGGTGTCCGCTTTGTTGTGGCTACGACACAGGCCATGATCTCCCATATGGCTACGATACAGAGGATCCATACCAGTGTCGGCATCCATTTTTTATCTGTTAATTTAGGATGAGTTTTCGTTTTCATAAGCTGCCTCCCTCGAAGCTGTTTCTTACTTTTGATACCAGTTCTGCAAAATGCATCGTATCACGGTCTTCCAGTCGTCTCGGCCGGTCAATATCCACATCAATGACTGCGGATAAACGTCCCGGATGTGGAGACAGTACACAGATCCGGTCGGATAAAAGTACTGCTTCCTGAATGTTATGTGTGACAAAAATAATTGTTTTATTTGTCTTGGACCAGATATCAAGCAGATCCATATGTAATTTTTCTTTTGTAAATTCATCCAGTGCTGAGAACGGTTCATCCATCAGCAGAAGCTCCGGCTCCATACCAAGTGCTCTTGCAATTCCGACTCTCTGCTGCATACCACCGGATAACTGTTTCGGATAATGATCTGCAAATTTGGAAAGTCCTACGAGATCCAGCATTTCCTGTGATCTTGTCGGAAGTTTTTTCGGATCATAATCCATGATTTCCAACGGTAGTTCGATATTTTTCCGAACTGTTCGCCAATCCAGTAATACCGGACTCTGGAATACAATTCCAAATTTCTGCTGCAGCCGAACCTCCCTCGGTGTCATGCCATTGATTCTGACAGTTCCGGTGGTCGGCTCCTGCAGATCTGCAATAATGCGGAGCAATGTGGTTTTTCCACATCCGGACGGACCAAGCAGGGAAATAAATTCACCTTTTTTAATGTCAAGGTTCACATCCTTTAATGCCTGCACGTCGTTACCCTGATTATCTTTGAAAGTCATACCGACGTGGTTGATCTTAATTTGAATATCATCATTCATTAATGCTTTATTTTTCATTTCCTGCATAGGTGTTACCTCCGGTTTCTGATTAGTTACAAAAAAAGCGGCAAAGAAGTTGTTATGACTTCTTTGCCGCTTTAAAGTTTCCTGTGAAAAGGTTGTTCTTTAATTTACGGTTGATTATACGCATTCACTAAAATGATTTCAATTTCTCTTTGCACAATTTTTTTTGTGCTGGTGCACACAGGCAAAAATGGCATTGTGCTGATTTTCAGATAATGTTATACTTTGAATAACATGTAGCAAGAAAGTGTGCTATCACACACTTACGCGTTTAAAATTATCAATAGCACATCTTTCTTGCCCGCGCCGAGCACGCTTGCAAAGCAAGAATCTCTTCTCGTGCGAGTGCGCATCGTTTGCACGAAGTGCTTTTGTTTGATAGGAAATTCATCGTAATTTCCTATCAAAAAAGTCAGGGGGTACGCCATGGATAGCAAAAAGAAAAAACTTCCATTGGGAATTGAAAATTTTGAAGATCTGATTCGAAATGATTTTTACTATATAGATAAAACTGGTTTGATTCGTGATATTTTAAAACAGCCGGCGAAAGTTACACTTTTTACCAGACCGAGACGATTTGGAAAGTCTCTGAATATGAGTATGTTGGAAAAGTTTTTTTCACCGGAAAGTGACAAGCATATTTTTGATGGTCTTGTGATCACGCAGGAAAAAGAACTTTGTGAAAAACATATGGGACGTTATCCGGTCATTTCTGTTTCTTTAAAAGGAATTAATGCGCCGTCTTATGATACTGCATTCAAGATGCTTGTTATGATGATCAATGAAGCGGCAGAAAAAGTGCAGTATTTGCGGAACAGCGAACGATTATCAGAAGCAGAAAAAGGATTTTTTGAAGAACTGCTAAGTCGGAATATGGACGAAGCAACCACTTTTGGAAGTCTGCGTCTCCTGTCGAGATTATTGTATAAGCATCATGGACAACCGGTGATCGTGCTGATTGATGAATATGATGTGCCTTTGGCAAAAGCCTTTTCTAATGGATATTATGAACAGATGGTTTTTCTGATCAGGAATCTGTTTGAGCAGGTGTTAAAAACTAACGACAGTCTGCATTTCGCAATTTTAACCGGCTGCATGCGTATTTCAAAAGAGAGTATTTTTACTGGATTGAACAATTTGAGTGTGCGTTCTGTGACAGATCTGAGATATGATGAATATTTCGGCTTTACAGATGCGGAAGTACAAGAATTATTGAATTATTATGGTTTTTCCAACTGTTACGATGCAATAAAAGAATGGTATGACGGATATCAGTTTGGCAATACGGATGTATATTGTCCATGGGATGTAATGAATTACTGCGATACTTTATTAGATGAGCTGAATGCACAGCCGGAAAATTACTGGGTTAATACGAGCAGTAACGACGCAGTCAGAAAGTTTATTGAAGAATGCGATAACGGAACGACCAAGCGGGAAATTGAACGTCTGATTGCAGGAGAAACAATCGAAAAGGAAATTTACCAGGAACTGACATATCAGGATATGTATACAAGTATCGACCATATCTGGAGCGTTTTGTTTACAACGGGTTATCTGACTCAAAAAGGAAAGATAGAAGGAAATCGTTACAAACTGGCAATTCCAAATCTGGAAATCCGCAGTATTTATACCTCTCAGATTATGACACTTTTTCAGGAAAATGTGAAAAAAGATGGTCAGTTGCTGACGCAATTCTGCGATGCGTTGAATCAGGGGAATACATCAGAAGTGGAAAACTGTCTGAACCGGTATTTACGAAAAACCATTAGTATACGGGACACCTTTGTAAAAAAGCAGCTGAAAGAAAATTTTTACCATGGAATTTTGGTTGGAATCCTTGGCTTAAAGGACTATTGGGGAATTACTTCAAACCGGGAAACCGGGGACGGATATAGTGATATCGTGGTGGAAACAGAAAATTCGCAGAAAGGTATCATTCTGGAAGTGAAATATGCGCATGATGGAAATCTTGAAGCTGCCAGTCAGAAAGCAGTCGAACAGATTGAAAAAACCAATTATGCACAGGAGCTTCAGGATGAAGGAATTGATACGATATTGAAGTACGGCATAGCATTTTACAAAAAGAGATGCAAAGTTGAATTGAAAAAGTAACAAATATTAAAAATCGGCAAGGAATAGCAAAACTTCCCTGCCGATTTTTAATATCCATTATTCATTTTTCTATGTACAATTCATTTTAGATTGCTGCGCACCACCCTTAAATGGATTGGCAATAAACAGTCCAATCGCAAATACACTGCACAAAATTACATCTGATAATAATATTTTTGTCAGGTTATATCCCAGCAGGATCATCCAGAATGAACTTACAAATCCGCCCAGATTCATAAAAGCTAAAATAATCGATGTACCGATTCCAATGGTAGATGGCGGTGTTGCTATACCAACCCATTCCGTAAACGCTGCAAACTGCCAGTTAAATCCGATTCCGATCAATCCATATCCGATTCCCATAATAACTGCAGTCTGACCCATAAAAATAATTCCTGCGCCAAATGCCACACATCCGAAAGCCATTAAAAACATTGCCCGCTTTATGTGTTTGAACAGTACACCAAACAATAGGCCCGCAAACATTCCTGTTACGGAAAATGCAGTAAGTGCAATTGCCGCAACGGTTGCTCCACCTGCATTTCTGACTTCATACAATGTAGACGCATTCATCATAACACTCAGGTTACATGCCTGGAAAACCATCATCAATATTCCGATCAGTAATACTGTCCGTACATTTAGTTTCTCTTTCGGCTGTATTTTTTTATCTGTATTTCTGACTACTTCCAGTTCTTCATCCGGCAGGAAAAGTGACATAATCACTGCAATTGCAAAGAAAATATGTCCCAAAAATGCCAGATTCCAGGAAATGTCAGCCAACACACCTGCAAGCATCTGAAATGCGATTCCACCGATATTCATCGCAAAGGTACCTACACCGATCAGCGTTGCACGCTTATTTCCCTGAAAATATATCATGATCAGTGCATTTCCAAGTGGTGCGATCAATCCCATTGTGAAACCAAATACAAGACGTACCACCAAAATCAATGCATAACTATTCATAAAAACAGGCAGGATTCCAAAAATCAGACACAGAATACTTCCCAGTATCGCCAGTGTTTTTGTCTTAATCTTCTTTCCCATCACCGCTCCGGCGATCAGCGAACCTGCCATCATGCTCAAAGTGGCTACCGTCTGTATAAACGAAACATCCTGATTGGGGAATTGTGCCGCCAGCGTGGCCAGTGCCGGTGTGATAGCATTGGAACCAAGGCCCATCAACGTAAGGCTCAGCATTGCCATGGTCGCCAGCATCCCCGTCCCGCTAGTTTTTGTTTGTTGATAACTACTCATTTTTTACTCCGCAATATGTTTTGACTGATCATATAATTCCGTTCTTCCAAGTGGTTTATTAGAACAAAGCGCAAATAATACAGCACCAACTGCGGAACAGATGATCAATCCAATAAATGTCGCCTTGAAACTTCCGGTTACACTTGCGAGACTTCCAACCAGCATAAATCCAAAGGATCTTACAATCGTATTTAAAATAAATACGACTGTCCATGCAGAATCAAAATCATATCTTCCCCATACAGATGCTGTCATGGAAATAGCAAGGTTATTTGCTCCACCGATAATGGATGCAAACATTACCAGCGCAATATACATCGTAATAATGTTTGGCACCAGTGCGATGCACACAGATACAATGAAATAGATAAACATTGCAATGGTTGTCATCCGTGTACCGATTTTTTCATCAATAATGCCCCAGATAACAGATGCCGGCATCGCTATAAAAGAGGTTACTCCCATCAGGAAAATCGCCTGATTCATCTCAATTCCTGCTGACGCACACATTGGAATAAAGTTACTCATAATTCCAACGGTAAACATAACCAGAACACCACCGCCAATTCCAATAAACCATGTTTCCTTTGTTCTTAAAAGTTTTCCAACTGTCCATGGACTGGTCTGACGATATTTCATACCTTCCGCATGCATTGCTTCCAGTTTTTCTTTTGTTAAAGTACGGTCATTATCCGGGTACGTACCACACTGCTCCGGATCACTTTTTACCAGAAATGCGCAAACCACTGCCAAAATTACAAAGGCAATCGCATACAGGTCGAAGGATGCTGCAAAGCTGAAATGCTCGATCATGAATGTCTGGCTCTTAATATAGGTTAGTCCAACCATACATGCACCTACCGTTACAAATCCCATAACAGAACCTTTTCTGGTTGGGAACCAGTTTGCGATCAGAGATGCAAGACCTATCTGGCAATATGCGCTGGATGCGATAACACAGATGGTATACCACAATGCATAGGTACCAATGGATGTAACACGTCCCCACATAAACATTGATACAGCCCCCATAATACAGCCTGCAAGTATCAGTGATTTTGGTCCGCGTTTTTTACACCACCAGCCAAATACAGCTGCTGCAATAATTGATAAAATGTTTGCCATTGTTCCAAAACCATTCAATACGGCAATATCCCATCCGTACATGGCGTTATATTCCGACATAATTACATTCAGTGATGTTACCGGACATCCTGAACCTACCCAAAACAGGAAAAAGCAAAATATTACAATACCCCAGCCTTTTGCTCCATAGTTAAATTTTTTCATACCCGAACCTCCTCTTATTAAGGCTTATGTGCGACTTTAATTGTCCCCTTTCCACGGATCCTTTTCTTCCAAATATACGAAATACTCCTCCAACGTAAAATCGTTCTGTTCAAAAGTATACTCGATTTTATCTTCCGCTGTCGGTTTATGTAATGCATGTTTTCTGGAACCCTCAAATGTTCCATATGGCTCTGGCGGCTGTGGCCAGAATTTACGAACTTTATTTACGTCATATTCTTCACAGAAGGATTTCTGACGCTCTGCAAATCCAGGCATATCTGTCGGCACAAAATCGTCATGCGGCCGCTGCTCGGTAAACGGTTTGCAGGTCGGACACATAATATCCGGCATGATCTGCAGATGCCAGATTTTCCAGTGACCGTTTTCAACAATAAAATCTGCCTGATACTTTCCATACATCCAATTTGGATCAAACGGACAATCTGGATCTTCCGGATGTTCTTTTGCTGTCTCCGGTCCAAACGTCTGCCACTCTGCTTTTGCGGTTTTGCAATCTGCTGCAACTTCAATTAACGGATTATAGATTGGATGCTCACAATACCATCCTTTTCTTGCTCCGATAGACTGTTCATGTTTTGCAATTCCTTCTACATAATTCTCATAAAGACCTTCTGCCTCATGATACTGTCCCCACATTGCAATTTCGATTGCCACCCCGGGCGTTCTCATTGCAAACTGATCCAGACAGTCACGCTGCCTTCCGCCGGAATGATAATAATTATAGCGAGCCATTGTATTTGCGATTTCTGTCACAGCCTGCGCCCGCGCAAGCTGAAGCTTTACCGCTTCCAGTTCTTTTTCAAGTAATTCCAGTCTTTCTTCCTGTCCCATTACCAAATCTCCTTCTACATTATTTTTTATTCCAGTGTGATCTTGTAATTATCATACTTCATATTTATGTCTCTGTACATTGAATAAACCGCATCCTTCTGTTCCAAAAATTCAATGCGATATTTTCCTCTGTTCCTGTTATAATAGAAACAGAGAATACGACATATTTTTTAAATCATGTTCATGGGGGAACGCAATTATGACATTTGAACAACTGGAATATTTTTTGACTACTGCGAAATACATGAATTTATCCAAGGCTGCTGCTGAGCTTTTTATCAGCCATTCTGCCATCAGCAAAAGCATATCCGCGCTGGAAGAAGAGCTTGGTACCCGACTCTTTGTCCGTAAAAATAATGTACTCACTTTTACACCATCGGGGGAGTATCTGCAAAAACAAAGTGCGTATCTCCTTCAGATCTGGAATACAACCAAACAGCAACTTCAGCTCATTGAGAACTCTATTTCAGGTACCATCACATGGTCAATTCCGGCCATTTTTGAGACAAAACTATTCTCAACGATCACCAAGATGGGACAAATGCACCCTGAGATTAATTTCATATTTAACTCAGAAGATCCGCTTCTGATCCTTCAGACCATAAAAAATAACCGTGCGGATATTGGAATTGTATTTTCCTATCAGTTAGATGAACTGGATCAGGACATCGAATACCGATATCTGTTTAAAGATGCTTTCTGTGCCATTGTAAATGCACAGCATCCACTGGCTTCCCGTGAAAGCGTCTGTCTGAAAGATTTGAAAAACGAATGTCTTATCTTCCCACCAAAACGCGCAAATATTAATCCGGAAATCAAACCACTGCAAAAGTTTCTTGATTTCGATTATCATAAAATTTATCAGGCAAACGGACTGGATGAATTATTTTTTCAGATTGCCATCAACAAGAGAATATCCATTCTTCCCAAAGGGACTCTTCAGGGGCGCGCTTTTGATTTTAAGACACTGCCAATCCGCGATATCGAAGATACCTATTATACCTGCCTCGTCTGGGAAAAAAAGAATACAAATCCGGTCATCCCATTTGTAACAGAGCAAATTCTCAGCCAGTTTCAGACAGAAACTCTGACCTGACATACCACAACAATAAACCTGAACCGATTTTTCTTACGTAGAAAAGCTGGCAGCTATATGAGCATTTCCATATAACTGCCAGCTTTTCTGCTTAACTTTGGGGGAAAATAAATCTATGCAAGATCTACTGCTGAATGATATCCCATTCCAACAGCATCTACAATACGACCACTCTTGAAACAATCACCAATGGCAACTACATCATAACAATACTTCTGCATTTCTTCGGTTACACTGGTATCCTCTTTCATTCCGACACAATAGAGAACCGTATCCGCTTCAAAAAATACCTCTTTGCCATCCTTATCCTCTCCGTAAACACCATCTGATGCAATTCTTGTCACGGTAGTATTTACTGTTCCATGAATCGGACGTTCTGACCAGTATGCCATCATACCACAATGATGGAACGGGTTATCTTCCGGTGCCAGTTCACTTCCCATCTCGACAACTTCAACCTCATGACCAGTATTTGCCAGATGTGCACCTACTTCACAGCCTACAAGCCCACCGCCAATAATAACGATTTTTTTACCGAGTTTTTCAGAATGGTAATATGCATCTGTCGCATACATAACATTCTCACCGTCAATTCCAGGAATATGTGGAATAATCGGCTTAGCCCCCGTTGCAACAAGTATTGCGTCCGGTTGTAATGCCTCAATTAAGCCCTCGGTAGCTTCTGTACTCAAGCGTACATCGATATTTCGCTTCATTACCTGCCGAACCAGATATTTGCGATATTTCTTCAGCTGAACTTTAATAGAATCATAATCTGCAAAACGAATCACACCTCCAAGTTCCTCTGCTTTTTCTACCAGCACAACTTTGTGACCACGGTCTGCCGCAGTAATGGCTGCTTCCATTCCGGCCACTCCGCCACCTACTACAAGTACTTTTCTGGAACATACAGCCGGCGGTACATGACGTGTACGGTGTTCATGTGCCATATGCGGATTTACCATACATTTTGCCTCAAAAAACGCTACCTTATTTGATCCCAGACAATGATTACATCTCAGACATGGTACAATGTCTTCTTCCTGATTTCGGCGGATTTTGTTTGGAAGCTGTGGATCAGCCATAATGGCTCGCGCCATAGCCACTACATCTGCTTTTCCCTCGGCCAGAAAACGTTCAGCCACTTCCGGGCTCGCAATGCCGCCCATTACAACAACTTTCGGCTTTACTCCAGCTTTTTTCATAGCTTCCGCCCACTTGATATTCAGACCTTCCGGTTGGAACGCAACTTCCTGTGTCAGATATGCCGTTTCCGGACCACACCCTGCCGAAATATGTACAAAATCAATCAGATCCTCACATTCTTTTACAAAATAAATACTTTCTTCGATGTCTTTTCCATCTTCACAATAATCTACGGCTGAAATACGAAGTTCAATCAGGAAATCTTCTCCACAGACTTCCCGGATTCTCTGCAGGATCATTTTCGGGAACCGGATACGATTCTCCGGACTTCCACCGTATTTATCCGTACGCTTGTTAAAATGCGGTGATAAAAACTGATTGAGTAGCATTTCATGCCCTGCATGGATCATACACATCTGAAATCCACAGCCTTTTAAAAATTTGGCAATATTTGCATAATACTCCACGGTATCAAGAATCATTTGCTCTGTCATCTGAACAACTTCCACACCATCTTCACGGATAAATCCCATGGAACTCATCGGCGGTGTATTGGAATTTTCCGCCAGTCCAGCCATAAATCCTGCATGGTTAATCTCTGCTGATGGCACAGCACCGTGTTCTTTGATTGCTGTTGCAAGCTCTGTAAATGCCATATCTGTAAAGCAATTTGTAAAATAGCGGTTAAAATGTCCGCCATTATCACCATAACCACCCGGACCTGTAATATTGCCCTGTGTAATCTGTGCTACACCACCGCGCGCTTTTTCTTCAATATATTCGATGCCCAAATCATTTGGTGCACCGTATGTTACATGTGACAATGCACATGGCGCCAGAAAAATATGGTTTTTAAAATGAACCCCTTTTACAGAAAATGGCGCCATCAGATGCGGATACTTCTGTACGATCATATATCTCTCCTTCTCAAAAAACATACTTACAAGTTTCTTTTATCATCACACTGGAAATGTCTTTGTTTTACACTTCTACTGTAATAGATTCAAAGGAGATTGTACATTGAATAAACAGAAACGGACTGTTCCGCAAATTCAATGACTATAACCATTTGTTATTTGAATTTTTACTTCTGTTCTACCTCCAGACGCTCTGCATCTTCCAGTTCTGTTTCCGCCTCTTTCGCAATTTCCCGCGGACGTTCCGATTCAAGGACCATGCTGTGTTTTACTACCAGAATCCATCCGGTTGCCAGCGGCACAAAGCCAAGGTATGCCGCGCGCACCGCAAAGGCATTGACTGCTACCGCACCATAACATGCTCCGATAAAAAAGGAGAGTACCGTATTGGTATACAAAATACCCTTTTTCTTAAATTCCGGATCTTTTGTCAGAAAATACTGTGTCCATCCAAGCACTGCCTGCTTAAAGTTGTTACTGGAAAAGATGGTTGAACTGTTATATCCGTTTGCTGAAGAATACACACCCCACTGAAACGCAGAGCAGAAAAAGATCGGATACAGTCCAACCAGCACCGGTTTTAACGGCAGTAATGAGGATACCACTAATCCCGCTGCATCCACCAAGATGGCTAATTTACGCATATTTATGTTCGTATGGTTCGTCAGAATGTACGAAACCACCACTCCGCCACCAAAAAGCGGTAATGCAAGGAATCGCAGCAACACATCGTACCACTCACCCGATACTAACGATGCAGCCATTTCCATGATATTTCCGGTCTGTGCCGAACCAAAGTTTCCCATATGTAGTAAAATCGCGTAGACTCCGAGAAATCCACCCACAAGGGCAAAATTCCAGTGAATCAAAGCTTCCCAATTGTCTTTTGTTACTTTTTGTTTCATTGTAGTTGCCTTTCTTTTTCAGAAATTGTAATGTCTTTGATTTTTTCCTTGCCTATCATAGCACTATCTCTTTTATTAAGCAAAAATTTTTTTATATACAAAAACCACCCGGAGTTTGAACACAGTCACTTCATGACCTGCATTCAAACTTTGGATGGTTTCCACACATATTTCAACAATTTTAACATTTATCCGGCAAACGCCGCTTTATAAATCTCCTGACAATCCTCTAATGTCGGTATCTTCCTTGTATTTCCCGGACTTCCGCTGTCCAGCGCATCCTGTGCCATCTTTGGAATTGCCGCATAGAACGCTTCTCTCGGAATGCCATACTTTTCCAGTGTCGGCACTTCGCATACCTCACAGATATGTTCAATGGCTTTCAGAAACTGTTCTGCTGCCGCAATATCGCCCTGCTTCTCATCTGCCACACCAATTGCCCTGGCAAGATCCGCAAAGCGTTCATAGGCACCTTCCAACACAAAGGAAAAGCATGCATTGAGCAACATAGCATTGGAAATACCATGTGCCACATGAAACAATGCTCCAATTGGGCGGCTTAGTCCATGCACCAGTGTCACACTGGAATTGTTGATGCAGATTCCTGCCTCCAGTGCTGCCAGCGCCATCTGATGTCTGGCTTCTCTGTTTTTGCCATCACGATAAGCAACCGGCAAATATTTCATGATCCGCTTTACCGCTGACACTGCCAGTGTATCGGTCATATCCATTGCTTTTCTCGAGGTATATGCTTCCACTGCATGTGTCAGAGCATCAAGGCCGGTAGCTGCTGTGACTGACTGCGGAGATGACAGACTGAAGGTCTCATCCACGATCGCAATCTTTGGAATCAGACAATCTCCTTTCAACAGCATCTTAATATCATTCACAGAATCCGTGATGACAGTGAATTTCGTTGCTTCCGAACCGGTTCCTGCAGTAGTTGGAATCGCCACCACAGGTCCTGCCATTTTCGTAATTTCTTTCCCGTTAAAATCTGAGATACTTCCCTCATTTGCAGCCATGACAGCAATCGCTTTTGCCGCATCCAGCGGACTTCCTCCGCCAAATCCGATGCAGTAATCACAGCCTTTTTGCCGAAATACACTGACCCCTGCTTTGATCATGACATCCGTCGGTTCCCCGGTGATTTCTGAAAAAGTCACAAACTCTATGCCATGATCTGCCAGCATCCGGCTTAACTGCGCAAACATTTCTGATTTCATCACATGCGGTCCTGTCACAAGAAGTGCCTTTTTGCCACATTGTTTCAGATATCCGACTGCCTCAGTAAAACAGTCTCTTCCGGTAAAAATATGTTCCGGGGTCAGATAGTGAGCCATGAATCCACCTCCGTTAATACTTCATCTACTTTTACCATTTCCTCCCGCAGCTGCTCTTCGGTAATAATCAGTGCCGGATTGACAAAAATCATATTTTCGTGAGAATAGGTCATAAATTTCTTTGCCTTTAACATACCAATGATCTTGCCCATCGTTCCTTCCGGATCTTTGCCGTATGGTACAAGCGGTTCTTTTGTTTTTCTGTCTTTGACAAGCTCGATGGATGAGAACAGACCAATATAACGCACATCTCCGATACATGGATGTTTCTCCTTTAACTCCTCAAGAATCTCACCAAGGACTTTGCCGACTTTATTGACATTGTCTAAAATGTTTGCTTCTTTGTAATAGTTGACGCAGGCCACACCTGCTGCACAAGCCAGTGGATGTCCACTGTATGTCAGGCCACAGGAAAGCAGATGGTCATCAAAATACGCTGCAATCTTGCTGCTCACTGCCACGCCGCCAAGCTGTACATAACCACAGGTCACGCCTTTTGCAAATGTTACGATATCCGGTTTGATATCAAAGTTTTCAAATGCAAACATCTTACCTGTTCTGCACCATCCTGCCATAACTTCATCGCAGATCATGACAATACCGAATTCATCACAGATTTTACGCACGCCCGGCAGATATCCCTTTGGTGGAATGATAACACCGTTAGAACCTGTGATCGTTTCCATCACGATAGCAGCCACTCTGTCTGGTCCTTCGTAAATAATCTGCTCTCTTAATTTCGCCAGATAATATTTTGTGGCATCTTCCTCGGATGCAAACTCGATCGGTTCACGGTATACATATGGATCAAAGAATTTCACAAATCCCGGAATGCCTGGCTCCAACGGATATCTACGCGGTTCACCGGTCAGATTTCCTGCACCGAAAGAAGAGCCATGATAACTTCTGTAACGGCTGAATACTTTATTTCTTCCTGTATACATACGGGCGATTTTTATCGCATTCTCATTCGCATCTGCACCGGCATTTGTAAAAAATACTTTGCCAAAATTGTCTGGAAGCAGATCTATAATCATTTTGCCAAGCGTTGCTCTGCTTTCTGCTGCATAAGCCGGACCTACAAAACAGAATTTATCTACCTGTGCCTTGATGGCATCGCCAATTGCTTTATTTCCAAATCCCACATTCAGGTTTACAAGCTGAGAAGACATATCTGTATAACGGTTGCCCTTTGCATCATACATATAGATGCCTTCTGCATGATCGATAACAATCGGATTCAGCCCCGCCTGTTTGCTCCATGACTGCAATACATATTTTTTACTTGTCTCTTTGATTTCCTGAGCGTTCATATCCTATTCCTCCTTAAAAACAAATATAAAACCCGAAGCGTTTTCCAGTTCATTTCTGAATATGATCAAAATTTCCTGCTTATGCTCAAAAAGGAGCCAACCCTTCCGGTGTTGGCTCCTTTGCGCTTCCTTCATCTTTTTTGGTTAACGCCATTTTAGTTTATTTTATTGATGGAAACAAGGATTCTAAGCCTAAGTTTTTCTGTGCTAAAGCACACAGTCAAAGAATACTTTCATTCCTGTCACAAGCCGCACATCACATAGCAGATATGTGATTTCTTATGTTTGTAAACTTACTTCTTCTTCCTGCTTCTTCTCACTCTGAATTTCGGGCATTCCACTACCTGACAACGAAAGCTCTGCTTGCAGTCCTGTCTGCACTCCTGACACATTTCATTGTACTGGATCTCCTGCGCTTCATTCAGCATAAAATCTGCTTCGCCCATGGGCATGCCATAGATCAGCTCCGACAGATCTAACTGTTCATATGTTTCCGCATTCTCTCTGTCTGAAAATGCTTCCCCAGGCAAATTATTTTTGCTCATCGGCTGCTGCCTCTGTCGCAGTCTCTGCGTTGATTTCTTCCGCATCCTCTGCAGCTTCTTCGCCTTCTAATGTCTCATCCTCTTTGACTTTTGTGATACTTGCCACCGTAACATCATCTTCCATGTTGATCAGTTTCACACCTGATGTGACACGGCCAAGGATAGAAATATCGCTGACTTTCATACGGATGATAATGCCTTCTGTATTGATGATCATGATCTCATTGTCATCATTTACGGCTTTCACACCAACCAAGTTTCCTGTCTTCTCTGTGATCTTGTAGCATTTTACACCTTTACCGCCACGGTTCTGAGCAGTAAATTCATCGATGGAAGTACGTTTTCCAAGTCCTCGCTCGGATACGATCAGCAAATGCTCACCCTGCGTATTGAGCTGCATGCCAACTACTTCATCACCGTCTGCCAGACTCATACCGATGACACCCATGGATACACGACCGGTACTTCTTACATCGGTCTCATGGAAACGGATACACTGACCATATTTTGTCACAAGGAAAATATCCTGTGAATCATCGGTAAATTTAACCTCGATCAGTTCATCGTCTTCACGCAGCGTAATTGCTGCCAGGCCTGTCTTTCTGACATTTGCATAGTCTGTGATGGCCGTTTTCTTTACGATACCTTTCTTGGTAGCCATAAACAGATACCAGCCATCTCTGTAATCCTTGATTGGGATAACGGCTGTGATCTTCTCTCCCGGTGCCAGCTGCAGCAGGTTGATGATGGCTGTTCCACGGGCAGTTCTGCTCGCTTCCGGAATCTCATAAGCTTTCATACGATATACTTTTCCGGTATTGGTAAAGAACATCAGATAATGGTGGGAAGTTGTCATAAACAGCTCCTCGATATAATCATCATCGATCGTCTCCATACCTTTGATACCACGACCGCCACGATGCTGCGCACGGAAGTTATCCGCACTCATACGTTTGATATAACCAAGTTTTGTCATGGCAATGACTGTATTTGTCACCGGGATCAGATCTTCCATGGAGATGTCATACTCATCGTATCCGATGGAAGTACGTCTGTCATCACCATATTTTGCACTGATGACCATGATTTCTTCTTTGATCACACCAAGCAGTTTTTTCTCATCTGCCAGGATTGCTTTTAACTCGGCAATACGTGCCATCAGATCTTTGTATTCTGCTTCCAGTTTTTCGCGTTCCAGACCGGTCAGCGCTCTCAGTCGCATATCTACGATTGCCTGAGACTGTGCATCGGTCAGACCGAAACGCTCCATTAATTTTGTTTTTGCTTCCTGTGTCGTGCGGCTTCCACGGATGATGGCAATCACCTCATCAATGTTGTCCAGCGCGATCAGTAAGCCCTGTAAAATATGGGCACGCTCTTCTGCTTTGTTTAATTCGTATTTGGTACGTCTGGTTACGACATCCTCCTGATGTCTCAGGTAATGTTTCAGCATATCAAGCAGGTTGAGTACTTTCGGTTCATTGTTGACCAGCGCCAGCATAATAACACCAAAGGTATCCTGCAGCTGTGTATGCTTAAATAACTGATTTAAGATAACATTCGGGTTGACATCTTTCCTCAGTTCGATACATACACGCATACCCTGGCGGTCAGACTCATCACGGAGATCTGTAATACCATCCACACGTTTATCTTTCACCAGCTCAGCGATTTTTTCAATCAGACGGGCTTTGTTTACCATATATGGGAGTTCTGTAACAACGATACGGTTTTTGCCATTCTGCATCGGCTCAATATCTGTCACGGCACGCACACGGATTTTACCTCGTCCGGTGCGATAAGCTTCCTCGATACCTGCGGTACCAAGGATCATACCTCCGGTTGGGAAATCCGGTCCTTTGACCACTTCCAGAATCTCTTCAATGGTAGTATCTCTGTCCTCTTCCACACGATTGTCGATAATCTTTACCACAGCGTTGATAACTTCGCGCAGGTTATGTGGCGGAATATTTGTTGCCATACCTACAGCAATACCTGTCGTTCCATTTACCAGAAGGTTCGGGTATCTGGATGGAAGTACCACCGGTTCCTTTTCTGTCTCATCAAAGTTTGGCTGGAAATCAACGGTGTTCTTGTTGATATCTGCCAGCATTTCCATGGAAATCTTACTCAGACGCGCCTCTGTGTAACGCATGGCAGCTGCGCCGTCACCGTCCACAGAACCAAAGTTTCCGTGACCATCCACCAGCGGATAACGTGTGGACCAGTCCTGCGCCATGTTTACCAGGGCACCATAGATGGAGCTGTCCCCGTGTGGATGATATTTACCCATTGTATCACCGACAATACGCGCACATTTACGATGCGGTTTATCCGGTCCGTTGTTCAATTCGATCATGGAATAGAGAACTCGGCGCTGTACCGGTTTCAATCCGTCTCTGACATCCGGAAGTGCTCTGGATGCGATTACGCTCATGGCATAATCAATGTAGGATTTCTCCATGGTTTTTTTCAGATCCACGTCATGAATCTGATCAAATATCTTGTCGTCCATTTATATTCCTCTCTTTGCTATACATCTAGGTTTTCAACGTATTTCGCATTGGCTTCGATGAAGTCACGACGCGGCTCTACTTTATCTCCCATCAGGGTTGTGAAGGTCAGGTCGATCTCTGCGGTTGCTGCCTCGTCCATGGTGACACGGCGCAGGATTCGTTTCTCCGGATCCATAGTGGTCTCCCAGAGCTGTTCCGCATCCATCTCGCCCAGTCCTTTGTATCGCTGGATCTTGTTACTGGAATCACGGCCTACTTCTGCCAGAATAGCATTCAGCTGTTCATCACTGTATGCGTACCATACTTTTTTGTTTTTCTCCAGTTTGTATAATGGCGGCTGTGCCAGATATACATACCCCTGTTTGATCAGTTCCGGCATAAAACGATACAGGAACGTCAGCAGTAAGGTACTGATATGCGCACCATCCACATCGGCATCGGTCATGATAATGATCTTGTGGTAACGCAGTTTTGTGATATCAAAATCTTCATGAATACCCGTTCCAAAAGCAGTGATCATGGCTTTGATCTCGGCATTTCCGTAGATTTTATCCAATCTCGCTTTCTCCACGTTCAGAATCTTTCCACGCAGTGGAAGGATTGCCTGTGTCGCACGGCTTCTTGCGGTCTTGGCAGAGCCGCCGGCGGAATCACCCTCTACGATATAGATTTCACAGTTTTTCGGATCTTTATCAGAGCAGTCTGCCAGTTTTCCGGGAAGGGACATTCCCTCCAATGCTGTTTTTCTTCTGGTCAGATCACGGGCTTTACGGGCTGCCTCACGGGCACGCTGTGCCAGCAGGGATTTCTCGCAGATGGTCTTTGCAACAGTCGGATTCTGCTCTAGGAAATAAGTCAGCTGCTCACTTACTACGCTGTCCACTGCACCACGTGCTTCGCTGTTTCCAAGCTTCTGCTTTGTCTGTCCCTCAAACTGAGGCTCAGAGATCTTGACACTGATGATAGCAGTGAGACCCTCACGGATATCTTCACCGGAAAGTGCTGCTTCATTTTCCTTCACCAGTTTGTTTGCCTTTGCATAAGAGTTAAATGTTTTTGTCAGGGCATTTCTGAAACCGGCCAGATGCGTACCACCTTCCGGTGTCGTAATATTATTTACAAAACTGAACGTTGACTCGTTATAAGAATCATTGTGCTGCATTGCAACTTCTACATAAACACCATCACGCTCACCCTCGCAGTAGATGACGTTTTCATACAGAGCTTCTTTACTCTTGTTCAGATACTGCACGAACTCTTTGATACCACCCTCGTAATGGAAGGTTTCTGTGCGCTCCTGCCCCGGTCGTTTGTCAGTCAGAATGATGCGCAGGTTCTTGGTCAGGAATGCCATCTCACGCAGACGCTGGCGCAATACATCATAATCGTACACCGTATCCTCAAAAATGCTTCCATCCGGAGAGAAGGTTACTTTGGAACCGGTCTCTTCCACTGGGCAATCACCAACAATTTTCAACGGATACATCGTTTTGCCGCGCTCATAACGCTGCTGGTAGATATGTCCGTCTCTGCGGACCTGAACTTCCAGCCAGTTAGAAAGGGCATTTACTACGGAAGCACCTACGCCGTGCAATCCGCCGGATACCTTGTAGCCTCCGCCGCCGAATTTTCCACCTGCATGTAAAATAGTGAATACAACTTCTACTGCCGGTTTCCCTGCTTTGTGGTTGATATCTACCGGAATTCCACGTCCGTTATCGATAACGGTAATGGTATCACCTTCGTTAATATCTATCTTTATCTCCGAGCAAAATCCTGCAAGTGCCTCATCCACAGCGTTATCCACAATCTCATATACGAGATGATGAAGTCCGCGGGATGACGTACTTCCAATATACATACCCGGTCTTTTTCGTACTGCTTCGAGACCTTCCAAAATCTGAATCTGATCTCCACCGTATTCTGTACTCATTCCTGTCCTCCTACTGTTCTGCTATCGTGCCTTCCCTGACGAAAAACACTTTATTTATGTGAAATCTATTTTTAACAAATTCATCCAGACCCGTACATGTAATAATGGTCTGAATATCATGGATGCTGTTCAGCAAATAATTCTGCCGGTTGCTGTCAAGCTCTGACAACACATCATCCAGAAGAAGTACCGGCGTATCATGGATCAGCTGTTTCACCAGCTCGATCTCCGCCAGCTTCAATGAAAGGGCCGATGTGCGCTGCTGCCCCTGGGAACCGTATTTCCGGATATCTGTCTCATTAATGAGAAAAGAAATATCATCCCTGTGGGGACCGTAGGAAGTCATTCCCATTTTTAAATCCTTGACACGGGCTTCCTCCATCCGGGCTGCAAAATCCTCCGCCGTTGCCGATGGTTCATATACAAGCTGCAGTGTTTCCCGGTTTCCGGAGATATTCTGATGAAGGTCACGGACCATATCATTGAGTTCCTTCAAAAACTCCTGTCTACGCTGAATAATTTTCGTCCCATAAAGCACCAGCTGCTCATCCCAGATCGGAAGCGTCGCTTCCAGATCCGGCCGGTAATGGATATCCTTCAGTAGTTTGTTGCGCTGCTGCAGGATCTTGTGATACTTTGTCAGATTATGCAGATAAATACTATCCAGCTGACTCAGTTCCATATCCATAAATCTGCGGCGTCCCGCCGGACCATCCTTGATGATATTCAGATCCTCCGGAGAAAAAACAACCAGATTCAGGATGCCGAACAACTCCCCGGCTTTTCGGATGGGAATGCCGTTCACAGCGATGCCTTTTGCACTGTTTTTCTTCAGATGGATATCAATGCGGTTATCCACACCATTCTTCTCTACGACGGTACGGATATGCGCCTCCTCCGCGTCAAAACGGATCATTTCCCGGTCTTTGCTGCCCTTGTGGGACTTTGTCGTTCCACTGACATACAAAGATTCCAGCACATTTGTCTTTCCCTGGGCATTATCTCCGTACAAGATGTTGGTCCCGGCATCAAAAGCGATTCCCAGGGACTCATAGTTGCGAAAATTCTTTAATTCCAGTGATTTTATAATCATTTGCCGATCTGAACACTCTCTCCGTTAAATGTAATGACATCTCCTTCATGAAGTTTTTTGCCACGCTGGTATTCTACTTCTCCATTAACCTCTACCTGACCGTCCTGGATCAGCATTTTGGCATCCACACCGGAGCCTACCATACCGGCAAGCTTCATGGCTTGGCCAAGTTTGATAAAATCATCTCTGATGATAACTTTTTCCATATGTCGCTCTCCTGTCTTATTCTGAAAACCTCTTCAAGAGGTTGTCTGTTATACCGTTGCCGCGTTGAAGTTGACCGGCAGAATCAGATATACATAAGTTCCCGCATCATCCTTGATAAAGCACGGAGCCTTCGGATTTACCATGTATAATGTAACTTCCTCATCGTCGATAACACGCAGTGCATCAATAAAGAATTTCGGGTTGAAACCGATCAGAAGGTCTTTTCCTTCTTTCTCGATCTCAATTTCCTCGTTCATGGAACCTACAAAGGAGTTAATCTTCAACTGCAGGCTGCCGTCCTGGATATTCAGGATGATCGGCTTCTTATCGCCTTCCCGGATCAACAGGGTTGCACGGTCAATACAGTTCAAAAACTCACGTTTGTTGATTTTTACCTTTGTATCGTAATCAGAAGAAAGCATCTGATCGATATGGAAATACTCGCCCTCGATGAGTCTGGACACTACTTTTGTCTCATCAAACTCAAATAAAATATGGTTGTCCGCAAAGAAGATATCTACCATATCCTCTGCTTCACCGGTAAGGATCTTGCTGATCTCCTGAAGTGTCTTTCCGGGAACAACAACCTTCAGCGGGCTGTAACTTTCTTTTAACTCGATATTACGGATAGAAATGCGGTGTCCGTCCAGAGATACCACTCTCAGGCGGTTCTCATTGATTTCAAAAAGTTCACCGGTCATCAGTTTGTTTGTATCGTTATCCGCGATAGAGAAAATGGTCTGGCGGACAACATCCTTTAATGTAAACTGGGAAATGCTGATGGACTCATTTTTCTCAATATACGGAAGGTAGGAAAAATCTTCACCGGATTTTCCAACGATGTTAAACTTTGCTTTTTCACAGGTAATCGTTGTCTGAAACGTATCATCTGACTCGATGACAACATCATTATCCGGGAGTTTACGAACGATCTCGGAGAAAAATTTTGCATCCAGTGCAATGATGCCGCGCTCCACGATCTCGCCCTCAATAACTGTCTCTATGCCAAGTTCCATATCATTTGCAGTCAGCTTGATCTCATTTGCCGATGCATCGATCAGAATGCAGTTGAGGATCGGCATGGTTGTCCGGGATGGAACAGCCTTGGATACGATGCTGACACCCTTTAACAGGCTTGCTTTTGAACAGATTAACTTCATAATGTGAATAACTCCTTTCAGGTATCATATCTTCATGTAATGTATCTATATATAAAATGGTTTTCGCCGTAGCCGTCTTAGGGGCTGTTGATAAGTGTATAACATTGCAACGCCTTACGCTAAGGGGGCTGCCACCATCATTCTTTTTTCTTTTGTTGTGCATAACGGGTTGGGTCAATGTGGGTTAATCTTCTTTCGAATCGTCGCCACCAGCCGTTCCACAGAAGTATCTGTGCTGATGTCATCTCCCACTTTTTTTATCCCATGAACGACTGTGGAATGATCTCTGCCGCCAACAGCTTTTCCAATGGTCTCCAGCGATGCATCTGTCATATTTTTGCACAGATACATGGCGATCTGCCGCGGTTTTGCCACATCATTGCTTCTGGATTTCGAGGTGATCTGATCCATCGTAATGCCAAAATGTTCCGCAACTACCTCCACCACCAGTTGTGGTGTCACTTCCAGCGGAATATCCGGAGAAATAATATTCTGAAGCTCCTTCTCTGCAATCTCCATCGTAATCTCTGTCTGCACCAGGTTCTCATAGGCCACAAGCTTGTTCAGTGCCCCTTCCAGTTCCCGGATATTAGACTTGATGTTCAATGCAATATAGTTCAGGATCGCATCATCCAGGGAAACACCGTCCAGTTCTTCTTTTTTCCGCAAAATCGCCATCCGCGTTTCATAATCCGGCGAACCGATGTCTGCCAGAAGCCCCCATTCAAACCGTGAACGGATACGCTCTTCCAGTGTTTCCATCTCCTTTGGCGGCCGGTCACTGGATAAAATGATCTGCTTTTTTGCCACATGAAGTTCATTAAACGTATGGAAAAATTCTTCCTGCGTACTTTCTTTTCCAATAATAAATTGTACATCATCGATCAGCAGCACATCCATACTGCGGTATTTTTCCCGGAAACGGCTCATGGCCATGTTATTTCCGTTTCTGATTGCCTCAATCAATTCATTTGTAAATGTCTCTGAGGAAACATACAGAACCTTCAATGCAGGATGTGTCGATTGAATAAAATGTGCAATGGAATGCATCAGATGCGTCTTGCCAAGCCCCACACCGCCATAAATAAACAGCGGATTGTATACTTCACCGGGGGATTCTGCCACAGCAAGCGCCGCCGAATGTGCAAACCGGTTATTGTTGCCCACCACAAAGGTATCAAATGTATAGTTCGGATTCAGATTTGACCGTTCCGCTTCTTCTGTCGTAGCACGCCGTCTCGGATGCGGCGTTTTCAGTTTCTTTGCCTGTTCCGGGAGAACAAATTCGATCTCATACTCTGTGCCTGTAACTTCCGCGACCGCCACTTTAAGAGGAAGGTAATATTTCCTATTAATATAGGTCAGTCCCATCTGCTCGCCGGACACCAGGATATAGATGCGGTTATTCTGAATGGAAAAGATCTGCAGCGGCTTCAGCCAGGTATTGAAGGAAATATCCGTCAATTCATGCTCTCTTTTCACTGTCAGAAGGATTTCGTCCCATTTTTCTTCGACCAGATGCATAACTCGCGTCCTTTCTTACAGTCCTGTAAAATCGCTTACAAACGATTTACAATGATACATTTGGATAGTCGTCCAATGTCTATGATAACTCAAATCGCTTCATTTTTCAATGAAAACTTCGCAATCGCACAGGAGTACACGGAGCGTAAAAAATGGATTTTCGGGCGTTTTACAGGGTTTTCTAAAAGTTTTCAATTTTCTATTGACTAGTCTGACTTTTTTTGTTATCATCGGAAATGATGCTACGAGGAATGGAGGTGTATCACAATGAAAATGACTTATCAGCCAAAGAAGAGACAGAGAGCGAAAGTTCACGGTTTCAGAAAAAGAATGAGTACAGCAGGCGGAAGAAAAGTTTTGGCCGCTAGAAGATTAAAAGGAAGAAAAAAATTAACAGCTTAGGCCACAACGTTTGTGGTCTTTTCTTCTCTTTTTAAACATTTTTGAACAAATTGTTATGAAATCAGAGGACAGGAAATTATGCATTTTTCAGAATCATTAAAGAAAAACAGAGATTTCCGGACAGTTTACCGGGATGGAAAATCTTATGCAAACAGACTGTTGGTTATGTATACGCTGAAAAATGACTCGGACAGAAACAGATTAGGAATTTCCGTTAGTAAGAAAGTTGGTAACAGTGTTGTACGGCATCACATTACCAGATTAGTAAGAGAAAGTTACAGACTGCATGAAGAGATGTTCCATAGTGGTTGGGACATTGTAGTCATCGCAAGGGCAGGCGCAAAAAACGCATCATATCACGAAATCGAATCCGCATTGCTGCACTTGGGAAATCTTCAAAAAATCATGAACCCCGAAGAAAAGAAGATGGAATCACATTGAAAAAAATATTGATTTTTTTTATAAAATGGTATCGTAAATACATTTCTCCGATGAAAACCACGAAATGTCCGTATTATCCTACCTGCTCCACCTACGGGCTGGAGGCAGTAGAGAAGTATGGGGCATGGAAAGGTGGATTGCTTGCGCTCTGGCGCATTTTACGCTGTAATCCGTTCTCTAAGGGTGGCTACGATCCGGTTCCATGATTATAGGAGGCAACCAGATGGATTCCTTATTTTTACTTACACAAAATTCAGGTAAGATTTTAGGACCAATCGCAAAGGTACTCGGTTACCTTATGAACGCAATCTACGTATTTATGGACAAGTTTTTAAACATCCAGAACGTAGGTCTGACAATCATTGTATTTACGATTGTTATTTATTTTTGCTTACTTCCGCTTACTTATAAGCAGCAGAAGTTCTCAAAAATGTCACAGATCATGAATCCTGAAATTCAGGCAATTCAGAAAAAGTATAAAAACAGAAGAGATCAGGCATCCGTTCAGGCTATGAACGAGGAGACACAGGCTGTTTACCAGAAATACGGTGTATCCCCTTCCGGAAGCTGTATCTTTATGATCATCCAGCTCCCGATTCTGTTTGCTCTCTATCGTGTTATTTACAACGTACCGGCATATATCACAAACGTCAAAAACACGTTTGACGGTCTTGTAACCGGTATTATGGGCACCGCCGGATACCAGGATACCATGAACAGTTTCCTGACTTCCGTGTCAGAAAAGAACTCTGTATTCCGTGGTATTACCCTGAACTTCTCAGGTACCAGCCAGCAGGCTCATGACTCTATCATTGATGTTCTTTACAAATGTACCAGCAATAACTGGACTTTATTGCAGGATAAATTCAGCGGTTTATCCGATGTCATTGCAAGCACGCAGTCTGCAGTAGAGCATTTTAATAACTTCCTCGGAATCAATATCGTATATTCTCCGAAGACCATTATCGCTACAAGTTTCCGTGAGGGACACTATGTGCTGATCATCCTTGCTCTGCTCGTACCGATCCTTGCTGCTCTGACTCAGTTTCTGAACATCCGTCTGATGCCACAGGCAGCAAACAATGGCGGACAGCAGGAAGCTATGGCCAGCCAGATGAAGATGATGAACTACATGATGCCGTTATATTCTGTATTCATCGTATTTTTCCTTCCGGTCGGTGTTGGTATCTACTGGATCGCAGGTTCCGTTATCCGAAGCTTACAGCAGTTCCTGCTGAATAAGCATTTCGACAAGATGGATCTTGAGAAAGTTATCAAAGAGAACCAGGCAAAAGCCGCAGCAAAGAACAAAAAGAAAATCGAGAAAAAAGGTGTAGCCGGTGAGCAGATCGCCAATGCTGCAAAAGTTAATACCCGTAATATCCAGTACAAATCCATGGCAGACAAAGCAGCTTCCGTCAGCCACAAGGACACCACACCGGATACAGGTAAAAAATACAAAGAAGGAAGTATGGCTTCCAAAGCAAATCTTGTAAAAGATTTCAACAACAAAAATACAAAATAGGGAGGGCATTGTGATGGATTTTATCGAATTTACGGGAAAAACTGTTGATGACGCACTTACAAATGCACTGGTTGAATTCGGTGTTACAAGTGATCAGATCGATTATGACGTGCTGGAAAAAGGCAGTTCAGGATTCCTTGGATTTAACAGTAAACCGGCAAAAATCAAAGCCCGCAAAAAATATACCGTTGCAGATCACATCAAAAATTTCCTTTCCCAGGTATTTGCTGCCATGGGACTGGAAGTTGAGATCCTGATCAACGCTTCCGCCGAGGAAGAAAATGTATACGATGTAGAACTGAAAGGTGCTGAAATGGGCGTTCTGATCGGAAAGCGCGGTCAGACACTTGACTCTCTTCAGTATCTTACAAACCTCGCCATCAACAAACACTCTGATACATACACCAGAGTAAAACTTGATACTGAGGATTACCGTAAGAGAAGAAAAGATACACTGGAGAATCTGGCAAAAAATATTGCTTACAAGGTAAAACGTACCAAAAAGGCCGTATCCCTGGAGCCAATGAATCCGTTTGAAAGACGGGTCATTCATTCTGCACTGCAGAATGACCGTTATGTATCTACACACAGTGAAGGGGACGAACCTTACAGACACGTTGTGATCACATTAAAAAGACAGTAATTTGTGCTTTTATTATTATTCTAAATTTGATTTGGGTGCTTTGACACCAAAATCGTGATTACACGGATTGTTCCGTGCTTTTGACACTGTAATCTAAATTTAAAAACTTTCAGACGAAAAGGATGCGGACACGGATAATTTTCTGTATCAGCTGCAAGCATGACCACGTTGAAAATCAACCTACCGTCCGGCATCCTTTTTTCTGAAAGTTTTATTTACGTTATAAATTCAAGTCGAACGCACGTGAGACTTGGTGCGTGATTCTGGTCAGCAAAAGCTGACATATTCTTTTCAGAATCACTGCACATCCACGCGGAGCGTTTATCTCAGTCGGAGATTGTACTCCCACTGAGAAAGACTTGTTTTTACTCACCACTTGCAGAAGTGGGAGTCTTCTCGACTGAGATAAAACTACTATAATAAAAAACATAGGTACCTTGAAACGTAAATTTTTTATTTAGCTTGAGAGATAAAGAAAGAATATGAAAACTGATACTATTGCAGCGATTGCAACCGCCATGTCAAATTCCGGTATCGGAATCGTCCGCATCAGCGGTGACGAAGCATTGGATGTTGCTGACCGCATTTTTCGTCCAAAAAAGGGAAGCCGCAAGGTTTCTGATATGGAGACTCATACCATTCATTATGGCTATGTGACAGATGGTGACGAAGTGATCGATGAAGTAATGCTTCTGATCATGAAGGCACCCCGCAGTTATACCTGCGAAGATACCATCGAGATTGACTGTCACGGTGGTGTACTGGTTATGAAGAAAATACTGGAAACAGTTTTAAAATATGGTGCCCGCCCGGCAGAACCGGGAGAATTCACCAAACGGGCATTTTTAAACGGACGGATTGATCTGTCCCAGGCAGAGTCCGTAATCGATGTGATCAACGCCCAAAACGAACTTGCACTGAAAAGTTCCGTCAGTCAGCTGCAAGGCGCTGTCCTGAAAAAAATAAAAGCGATCCGCGCGGTTGTGCTACACGAGATTGCCTTTATCGAATCCGCACTGGATGATCCGGAGCATGTATCACTGGAGGGCTATCCGGAGCAATTGCATGAGATCATGAGTGATGCTCATTCCAAAGTGAAGAAACTGCTGGATTCCTCTGACAATGGCAAGATGCTCAAAGAAGGGATTAACACCGCTATTGTCGGAAAACCGAATGCCGGGAAATCCTCCCTGCTGAATATTCTGGTGGGAGAGGAGCGTGCCATTGTTACCGAGATTGCCGGTACGACACGCGATATCTTACAGGAACAGATTCAGATTGGCGGCATCGGTCTGAATGTCATCGACACCGCCGGTATCCGGGACACCGAAGATATTGTTGAGAAGATCGGTGTCAACAAATCAAGGGAATATATTGAAAAAGCAGATTTGATCATCTATGTAGTTGATTCCTCCACAGAACTGGATGAAAACGATCAGGAAATCATCGAAGCCATCCGGAATAAGAAAGCAATTGTACTGCTGAACAAATCTGATCTGGATGCAAAAACAGATGCTTCTGTATTACAGACACAGTTAAGCAAACCAATCCTTTCCATTTCTGCCAAAAACAACACTGGGATCCATGAACTGGAAACGCTTATTGAAGAAATGTTTTTCAGTGGAAAGCTGTCTTTCAATGATGAAGTATATATTACAAATATCCGCCAGAAAAATGCTCTGGCAGAGGCTCAGAACAGTCTGAAGATGGTATTACAGAGCATTGCAGATGGAATGCCGGAAGATTTTTTCACCATCGATATGATGAATGCTTATGAAGCTCTTGGCACCATCATTGGCGAATCTGTAGGAGAAGATCTGGTGAATGAGATTTTCAGTAAATTTTGTATGGGCAAATAATGCATCACCACTATATATGAGGAGGAATATATGCCAGTTGTAAAGGAAAATTACGATGTTTGTATCGTCGGTGCAGGCCACGCAGGTTGTGAAGCAGCCCTGGCATGCGCACGGCTCGGACTGGAAACCATTCTTTTTACCATCAGCATTGAAAGCGTAGCCATGATGCCCTGTAACCCGAATATCGGGGGCAGTTCCAAAGGACACCTGGTACGCGAAATTGATGCACTGGGCGGTGAAATGGGTGTCAATATCGACCATACGTTTATCCAGTCTAAAATGTTAAATAAATCAAAAGGACCTGCCGTACATTCTCTGCGTGCACAGGCGGATAAGGCAGATTACAGCGCCAGAATGAGACAGGTATTACAGAACACTGACCACTTAACCCTGCGCCAGGCAGAAGTTACAGAACTGATGGTAGAGAACAAAGTGATCCGTGGTGTGAAAACGTTTTCAGGTGCGGAATATTATGCAAAAGCAGTCGTATTGTGTACAGGTACTTATCTGAAGGCCCGCTGTCTCTACGGTGATGTGGTAAACTGCACCGGTCCAAACGGCCTGCAGGCTGCAAATCATCTGACGGATTCTCTGGTAGAAAATGGAGTGGAAATGTTCCGTTTCAAAACAGGTACACCGGCACGTATTGATAAACGTTCTGTTGATTTTTCAAAAATGCAGGAACAGTTTGGCGATGAGAGAGTTGTACCATTTTCATTTACCACTGATCCGGAAAAAGTACAGATTGATCAGGTAAGTTGCTGGTTAACTTATACAAATGAAAAGACACATGAGATCATTCGGGATAATCTGAGCCGTTCGCCACTGTTTTCCGGAATGATTGAGGGAACCGGTCCGCGCTACTGTCCGTCTATCGAGGACAAAGTCGTTAAATTTGCCGACAAGAACCGCCATCAGGTATTCATTGAACCGGAAGGTATCCACACCAATGAAATGTATATCGGCGGTATGTCCAGTTCTCTTCCGGAGGATGTACAGTATGCTATGTATCATACAGTACCGGGACTCGAACATGTCAAGATTGTAAGGAATGCATACGCAATTGAGTATGACTGTATCAACCCACGTCAGTTATATCCGTCCCTGGAGTTCAAGGAGATTTCCGGTCTGTTCAGCGGCGGGCAGTTCAACGGAAGCTCCGGATATGAAGAGGCTGCCGCACAGGGGCTGATCGCCGGTATCAATGCAGCTATGAAAATAAAAGGAAAGGACCCACTGATTCTTGACCGTTCCGAATCCTATATTGGCGTACTCATTGATGATTTGGTTACTAAGGAAAACCATGAACCATATCGTATGATGACTTCCCGTGCAGAGTATCGTTTGCTGCTCCGTCAGGATAATGCAGATCTGCGTCTGACCAGACACGGATACGAAGTTGGTCTGATCCCACAGGAACGCTATGACTATGTTGTTAAGAAGGAGCAGCTGATCAAACAGGAAGTGCAGCGTGTAGAAAATGTACACCTGGGAGCTTCCGGTCCAGTACAGAAACTGATGGCACAATATAACAGCCAGCCTTTGAATACAGGAACTACACTGGCTGAGCTGATCCGCCGTCCGGAACTGAACTATGATATTCTGGCACCGGTGGATCCGGAACGTCCACACCTGACACCGGATGTCTGCGAACAGATAAATATCAACATTAAATATGACGGTTACATCAAACGCCAGATCAAACAGGTAAAACAATTCAAAAAACTGGAAAGCAAGAAACTGCCACCGAATTTTGATTACACCCAGATCAGCGGACTTCGTATGGAGGCACAGCAGAAACTGAATCTGTACCAGCCAATCTCCATCGGACAAGCTTCCCGTATTTCCGGCGTTTCACCAGCAGATATCTCCGTTATTTTAGTATATCTGGAGCAACTACACTATCAGCAGAAAAGAGAACAGGATAAATAAACTATGAGTTATGATCTGGCCAAATTCAAACATGGTCTGGAAGAGTTACGAATCACTCTGACCGATCATCAGATAGAACAATTTTTACAATATTACGAAATGTTGGTGGAAAAAAATAAGGTGATGAACCTCACCGGTATTACGGAATATGAAGAAGTCATTCAGAAACATTTTCTGGACAGCCTCTCTCTGATCCGAGTCATCCCGACTCTGGCTGAACAGAATTTCAAAATCATTGATCTTGGAACCGGAGCAGGTTTTCCGGGGCTTCCATTAAAAATTGCATTTCCGAATCTTGAGATTACATTGATGGATTCCCTGAACAAGCGAATCAACTTCTTAAATGAAGTAATCGACAAGCTCGGATTGAAGAAGGTAACTGCGGTACACGGAAGAGCAGAAGAAATGGCAGCTAATATCACGCACCGACAGCAGTATGACCTCTGTGTTTCACGTGCGGTATCCAACCTTGCTGTACTGAGCGAATACTGTCTGCCATTTGTTGCAAAAGGCGGTACTTTTGTATCATACAAATCTGCTGATTCAGATGCGGAGATTCAGGAAGGAAAGAAGGCTATTTCCATTCTTGGTGGAAAATTAATCAACATTGACAAATTCAAATTACCGGATTCTGATTTAGGCAGAGCATTGGTATGCATTAAGAAAGTAAAGGATACCCCAAAAAAATATCCTCGAAAAGCAGGTACGCCGGCAAAGTTGCCGCTGAAATAGCAGGTTCTATAAATTTCTATCTAACGGAAAAGTGACGGCAGAAATGTTTCACGTGAAACATTTCTGCCGTCACTTTTCGTAATGCGTCCTATTCCCAGCATTTATATCCGGCTGTTAAAATCCGTCAGTACACGCTTTATGTACAGCGGACATTCGCAATCTGTTTTCGCTACTTGCTCATGAACGCAGTCGCTTTGCACCCCATCAGTGGGAGTTTTTAATTTCCACTGGCATAAGCATTCCCCCGCTTCGAGTACGTAAAGTACTAAGCGGGGGAATGCTTATTCTGCGTTCAATTACGCATGTAGAAAAATATTTACCAGCTTTACAAATTTGTCTGGTGCTTCCAGCTGTGGAAGACACGTAGTATTTGGAATATATGCATCTTCAATTGCCGGATTAAACTCTTTATAATCATTGATGACATCCTCAATATAAGGATGTTCTTTTCCACCAATCAGGCAAATGCTGTTATTGATCTTCTTAATAGCAGATACAATATTAATATTTGTATAATAACTCTTAATACTGGCCAGCAGATATTTGCCACCACCGTCACCAATATGTGCAGACTGATAATACGTATGAATCAACTTCTGTGGAACCAAATGTCCTTTATAATAGTAATTGTTTACAAAAGCATCAATAATCTGATTTCTGCTGACTGCCATATTATAAATAAAGGTTCCAATAATTGGAAGTTCAATCAGGAATTTGAGCATATTTTTTCTACGTCCGGGTGCTTTTGCCAGTTCATACAAATCAGTCGGGCAGACACCAACAATATGATCGTAGTATTTTGACTCCATCTGGCATGCCATCACTACAAAAGAAAGAGAATCACCAGTTGCAATAACATCTGTTTTTTCATTAATTACATTCGAAATAAACTCATTCATTAACTGTACATACAGATAATTTGTATATGTCATATTCGGTTTTTCAGAACGTCCGCATCCTAACAGATCAATAGCATATACGGTATGATTTTCTGCCAGTTTTTTCGTTACCGCTTTCCACTCATAAGAAGAAGCTGTAGGATCCAGATCATGAATCAGAAGAACCGGTTTTCCTTTACCACTTTTCGTGTAATAAATGTTTCCATATTTCCAATGATAATATTTACCACCGCTTGGCAGGTAATCTGTCATATGTGAAAAAACACTGATCAGCTTGTTTATAATAATAATCAGACCAGATACGATACATAATAGTAATGCAGAATTTTTAATATGCTTTTTCATCAATAAACCCCTTTCGTACTAATTTTCTTACTCTTTATATTATAATGCATTGACTGCTCAGATACAAATACTTTTCCATGATATCTATTATTATTTTATAAAACTGAAGTGAAAAGTTTATCTCAGTCGAGAAGACTCCCACTTCTGCAAGTGGTGAGTAAAAACAAGTCTTTCTCAGTGGGAGTACAATCTCCGACTGAGATAAACGCTCCGCGTGGATGTGCAGTGATTCTGAAAAGAATATGTCAGCTTTCGCTGACCAGAATCACGCACCAAGTCTCACGTGCGTTCGACTTGAATTTATAAAGAGTACAACTTTTACGGCGCATCACTCGCATATGAACACTTTTGCAAACGACACGCATGGAATAATACAGTTCCATAATATTATTTCCGACAAATAAGAGCTTCTTTCATTAATTTTTTATAAATGTTTCACGTGAAACATTCTTTTCTCTGGATATCTAATTTAAAAAGTGATATACTCGTTTAAGTGATACGTCGAATACATTTTATATTCGGCACAGTAGACATATCAATATAGCATTTGTTTCCACTTCTATATTAATATGATACGAGTATAAATTAACAGGAATGAGGAAAAGTATGGGAAGAATTATCGCAATCGCAAATCAGAAAGGCGGAGTTGGAAAGACAACAACGGCAATCAATCTTTCCGCATGTTTGGCAGAAGCCGAGAAGAGAGTGCTTACCATTGATATGGATCCGCAGGGTAATACCACCAGCGGACTTGGTATAGACAAAAACAATTGTGAAAATACCATTTATCAGCTGATTTTAGGAGAATGCTCTTTTGATGAAGCACTGATTCATACGGAGTTTGAATATCTGGATTTAATTCCGTCAAACGTAAATCTGGCCGGTGCAGAAATCGAATTACTGAATATTGAAAATCGTGAATATGTACTGCACAATGAAATAGAAAAAATCAAAGACAATTATGACTTCATCATTATTGACTGCCCTCCTTCCTTAAATATGTTGACGGTAAATGCCATGACCACCGCCTCAACTGTTTTAGTGCCGATCCAGTGTGAGTATTATGCATTGGAAGGTCTTTCACAGTTGATGTATACGATCAACCTTGTACAGGAACGTCTGAACCCATCTTTACACATGGAAGGTGTCGTATTTACTATGTATGATGCCCGTACAAACCTCTCTCTGCAGGTTGTCGAAAATGTCAAAGAGAATCTGGATACTACAATCTACAAGACCATCATTCCAAGAAATGTACGTCTTGCAGAAGCACCAAGTCATGGGAAACCGATTAACATATACGACAGCAAATCCACAGGTGCAGAAAGCTATCGCTTACTTGCACAAGAAGTAATTGACAGAGAGGACGATTAAACATGGCAGCAAAAAAAGGCGGACTTGGAAAGGGACTGGACTCTCTGCTGGTGAACAAAGTAAATGCAGATCACAGCAGCGATTCAACAATAGTTAAGGAAAAGAGTACAACTACCAAAAAGAAAAATACAAAAAAAGAAACACCAGACACCATGGTAAAACTTTCCCTGGTGGAACCGAATCGTGAACAGCCACGAAAACATTTTGATGAAGATGGTCTGCTGGAGCTGGCAGAATCCATCAAACAATACGGCATCCTGCAGCCTTTGCTTGTGCAGGAAAAAAGCGGATATTATGAGATTATTGCTGGCGAACGTCGCTGGAGAGCCGCAAAACTGGCAGGGTTAAAAGAAATTCCTGTCATCGTCCGCAATCTGACAGAACAGCAGATTGTCGAAATTTCACTCATTGAAAACATTCAGCGTGAAGATTTGAACCCAATTGAAGAAGCACAGGCATTTCGCAGACTAATGGAAGAATTTCACATGAAACAGGATGAGATTGCAGACCGTGTATCCAAAAGTAGAACTGCTGTCACCAACTCCATGCGTTTACTGAAACTCTCCAAACAGGTACAGCAGATGGTCATTGATGAAATGATCAGCACTGGTCACGCACGCTGTCTGATCAGTATTGAGGATCCAGAATTACAGCATCAGCTGGCACTTCGTATTTTCGATGAAAAACTCAGTGTACGCGAAACAGAAAAACTGGTACGCAAATTATTACAGGAAAACAATGCTCCGCAGAAAAAGATAAACGATCCTGTATTATCTGCCATTTATGCTGACCTGGCAGATCAGATGAAACGAATCTTCGGAACGAAAGTAGAAATTCATCAGCGTAATGACCAAAAAGGTAAAATAGAAATTGAATACTACTCGCAGGATGAATTGAATCGTCTGATTGAACTTATTCAGAGCATCCAGCAGCAGTAACAGCCGCAAAACAGCAACAGCAACAGCAACAGCAACAGCAACAGCAACAGCACATGATATAACTTTTAGTGAGGAAAATGCAAGTGGAATATTTAAAATTACATATCGAAGATCTGACCGGCATCAGCCTTGATGTAATCACAGTCGGTCTCGCCGCTCTTGTTTTGATCCTGATCATCATCATGATCGTCAACGGAGTCAAAATGAAAAAACTGAAAAAAAAGTACGAAGCGTTTATGGCAGGAAAAAATGCCGCATCCCTGGAAGACACTCTGATAAAACGTCTGAATCAAGTAGAAGATCTGATTGCGTCTGACGAGCACACACAGGAAAAAGTACAGATGGTTCTGGATCACCTGGATAACACCTATCAAAAAGTTGGTCTGGTAAAATACGATGCATTTAATGAAATGGGTGGAAAATTATCATTCTCCCTGGCACTGTTAAACCGGAAAAACAATGGTTTTATTATTAACGCAATGCACAGCAGAGAAGGCTGCTATACATACATCAAAGAAATTATTGATGGCAATTCCGTGATTATGCTTGCGGAAGAGGAGAAAGAAGCTCTGGAAATGGCATTGGCTGACACTTATGAACAAGGGAAATAATCTATGATACATACATTTTTAAGATCCATTGGTTTCGGAGATCTTACAAAAAATGCTGATTTATATCTCATATTAGAATCCATTTTGAATCGTCCTGACGAGCAGAACATTGTCAAAGATGAATATGGAAATGAATTTGCTTGTTTCTCCAAAAGTTTTGGTACAGACATCGGCATTACCGTCTGTGGAAATTTTATCAATGATAAAGAATTTCGTATGGAATATTATTATCCATATCTGCACGGTTCTCAGATTACGACCTGTGAAACGATTGAAATTGAACGCCACGCTGCCAGAGAAGCCTTTGCCGGAATCTGTGACGAATTAAAACTTGGAGTAACATTGATTTTCTATATTGAAAATATTGCTGATATCCTCCATGCAAGAAAAAATGCCGTACACAATACAACTACAAGACCAGATAACGCCGTGCTGGCGGGACTTTCCACCGGCGGCAAAATCCTTCTGCCGATTATGAAAACATCAAAACAGCTGGCAAATAAGGAGAAATCCTCAGAAAAACGGCTAAGTCTCATGAAACAGGCCCGGGATGGAAATAAAAGTGCCATGGAAAATCTCACTATGAACGACATGGATCTTTATTCTTCCCTCTCCCGCCGTATTATGAAAGAAGATGTGTTGTCTATCGTGGAAAGCAGTTTTATTCCATATGGTATTGAAAGTGACCAGTATGTTGTCATCGGAGAAATTCTGAACTTCTATGAATCCGAAAATTCTCTGACTAACGAAAAACTCTGGATACTGAATCTTAACTGTAACAATCTGGTTTTTGATATTTGCATCAATCAGAATGATCTGCTTGGGGAACCACAGGTAGGACGCCGCTTCAAAGGTCGCATCTGGCTGCAGGGTCATGTAAATTTCGGGTATTAGAAAAATAAAAGCTTTAAATAAAAAACTGATGTAAAACGAACATTCACAATCTGCTTTCGTTACTAGCTCACGAACACAGAATTAGCATGCATAGGAAATTGATGCTGAATAAATAATGCTAAATTTAAACAAAACTGCATGGACTACTTGCGAAAAATACCTTTCTTTGATATGATATAAAAGTTGATTGCAATATACTTTTTATGCGTAAACAACGAGCTACAAATCCAGCATTTATGCAGGATTTTGGCGACTGCCGCGTCACTGAGCGTCAGCGAAGTAAGCCAAAAAATCGACATTAGTCCTGTTAGTTTAATGGATAGAACAAGTGCCTCCTAAGGGCTAGGTGGAACAAACGCCTTTTGATATGATAACTAGATAAAATTGAATAGATTTTTAAGAATGTCCCAGTACCTCAGCAGGATAGAGGGTTCGCCTCCTAAGCGAAACGTCGCAGGTTCGACTCCTGTCTGGGACGCCACAAACTCCGCTGAAAGCCTTATTTTACAAGGTTTTCAGCGTTTTCTTATTTATGGCTTTCTATTTACGCTGAATACGATTTGTTTTCAATCAATCATTTTTTATTCGATATTTTTTAAGACTTTTAAGGAAATAGGCTTGCTAACACTTTTTTATTTTTGAAGAAAAATCGCTGGTTTTTTTGAAATTTGCTAACACTTTTGAAATTCTATCTTTGAAGTGCCTGCTTTAAAAATTGCTCTTTCATTTCTGGCGATAAAGATTTAATCAACTCCAATAATGCCATATCACTATCTGTTACAGCGGTATCTTGCGTTGGATTGTTCGTATCATCATTAAGCGTAGAATAAAATTCTTTATCCATTTTTTGTGCATTGAAACGTCTGTCCTCGTCAATAATTTCTGAATAGACATCTGTAACCATTTCTGCTTCTGCATGACCAGTATCGCCTTGCACGGACTTAACATCTCCGTTTGTCATTTTGAGCTTGTAGCCCGTACTCAAATGACGTAGGCTGTGGAATACCACAACTTCATAATCGTTTTCTTCACAGAGCCTTTGAAACCTATCTCTAACAATACGGCTTTCTACGGGATTGCCATTATCTAACGCAATAACAAGGTTGTAATCATTGTAGGCACTTCCGAGAAATTCTTTTAACTCCTGCTGGTCTTTTTTATATTGCACCAATAGTTCTGCAACTGTTTTAGGTAACCAGACAACACGATTACTTGTTTCTGTTTTTGGCGTTTTCAAAACAAGCCTTGTGGTACAATGCGGTTTTTGCGTTGGGAAAATCTTCAAAATATCCTTTTCCTTTAATTTCTGCATAGCTTCTGCATTTACTCTTGAAAGCTCTTTGTTGATGATTACCTTTGCATTATTTGTAGCAATGGACTCTTCATCAATAATAACATCTTCCCATGTAAGTCCAGTAATTTCTCCAATTCGCATAGAGCAGGAAAAAGCTAAGTGCATACAAATGGAAAGTAAGTCATCTTCCGTGGCTTTTACCGCTTCTCGAAATGTTTGAATACTCCACACTTTTCGCCTAGTCTTTGGAATTTTTGGTAATGTAGCTAAAGACGCAGGGTTTCTTTTGTTTGTGTCAATATACTCCCAGCGGATAGCTTGATTTAAGGCACAGCGGATAATATCATGTATTTTCTTGATGTTTGCTGGTTGAACACAACGACCAGTTGCTTTTCTGTTTGCCCGTGGTACTTCTGGAACGCTCAATAAGTCATTGTAGTATTTTGATAGGCTTTTTGTAGTTATTTCATTCAGTTTCCAATCTCCGATAATCGGATTGATATAATTTTCAATACTGCCTACCTTACCACTAAATGTACTCGGCGACCATTTAGATGTGCCATATAAATTAACAAAAATTTCTAGGAAATCACGCAATGTAATATCTTTGTCTACAACATCTAACTCCTTTTTAGAATTTTCAATCTGATGTGCAAATTGTTCCTCTAATGGAACTATCACATATCCAAATTTCTCTTGATAGTATTCTATAAAGGCTTTTCGCTGTTTTGCTTCTTTTCTTGTTTCCAGCGTGTCCCATTTTTGCTTTCTTTCTCCTGCACTATCTAAGTACCAATAAATAACTGAAAAACTTGATTTTCTTTGTTTGATTGAAGCCATAATTTTCTCTCCTTATAGTTAAATTCCATTTAACCATTTATCGAAAGAAACCTTTGATACTCGTATGGCTTTACCAGCACGAACATAACTGAATTGACCGCTTTTTACCAATGAATAAGCTACTTTTTTGCTAATGTCCAGTTGTTCAGCAATTTCCTCTACTGTATAAGTCTTTTTTTCCTTTGTAGGAGATTGTGCATTTTGTGTATCACTTATCACTATTAAGACCCCTTTCATTTGTGACAGCAACAAAACACACTCGTCTAATAAGGTCATTATAACACACCTAAATAAAAAGAGTAGATAGATTTTGTTGCTGAAACTATCAATTATAAGCAGGCAGACGGCTTTGGAAAGCTCCGTTAGTATCTCAACTATTCCCATTCTTGTGGGCAGAACCGCACCATGCGGACGTATCATTATTCTGTGAGAATAGGTCGTGGCAAAACGACTTTTCCAACAGTCGCTCTCGGATCACTGCGTGGGTCGCTCGCTTTCTTTTGAAAAGGTCGTGGCGTACAGTCCCCGTGGCTCACTATCTCACAAACGTATCTGTCTGCTTTATTCAGTTGTCAAAGAGCTGTGGCGAAAGCGTGTTGCTTTCATGTAAAAGCAGGGCAGAGCAGGAAAGAGGGGATTGAACAAATCATGCTCTGCGGTTACTGCTTGTTATTTTTCTTTGATTTCTAAGGCAATATCAAACCCTAAAATCATTTTAATAAGTGCTTCTCTGATAAGTCCCTTTAACTCCATATCTACAACAATATAGACATTGCCGTATTCATCATAGAGTGGACGCAGACAGCACTTTGATATGTACGGGTCATAAAATGCCAGTATCTTTTCAATCGCTTTTTCGTCCCCGTCCATTGCTTGTGAAAGCAAATAGTAGGACGGCTTCTTAAATGTTTGTTTCATTTTTACTGTTTCTCCTTTAGTAATTTTTTCATAAGTGCCAATGAGTTATGCCGATTTTGGAATACACCGCTTCTGGAAATATTCTGCTTTTTTGCAATTTCTTCGTTGTTCATTTCCAAGAAGTAATACATCAGCAAAGTTTCACGGTTACGCTCGGATAACTGTTTCAAGGCTTCTGCCAATTCATCATCATAGACACGAATATCATTACCGCATACCTTTAAGGTTGAACCGTCCCTGATGACCGTCTTTGAACAGAGTCATACGTGGGATGAATTGATCCGGCATTTTGTGGATTCCTATGTTGTGGAGACAGATAAGAAGGCGGTATCCTCTTTTTACGACCGTGGTTATATTGCAGAAAGGCTGAAGGGGCTGGAAACCGAATTGGCTTTAGAGTGCCGTATCACTCTGAATGGAGAAGAACGATGGGTCCGCAATGTGGTCATACGTGGCGA